>Ga0315280_10000651_pt1 | contig 63980 bp, 57 predicted proteins | sample YL17G06_40_MG_FD_203697 | JGI IMG/M metagenome (GOLD analysis project Ga0315280, IMG submission 203697) | Sediment microbial communities from Yellowstone Lake, YNP, Wyoming, USA - YL17G06_40 | ecosystem: Environmental > Aquatic > Freshwater > Lake > Sediment | place: USA: Wyoming | collected... | reverse complement strand
CCTGCGAGCAGGGCGTCGCGCGCCGGTGTTGCCCTAACGCAGGCCTCTTCGATCATGACTCAGCGCCACTTCCCCGGGAACAGAACGGTGGCCATCGTCGGCGGCGGCGTCTCAGGGCTGGCCGCCGGGTGCCTGCTCGCGCAGAACGGGTTCCGCGTCAGGCTGTTCGAAGCCAACGGCAAAGTCGGCGGCTGCTGTGCGACCACGACAATTGACGGCTATACGTTCAACGACGGCGCCGTCTATGTGGCCGTCGTCAAGGTACTGAATCACGGGTTTGAGAAGCTCGGTCTCGACCGGGCCGCACTCCTGCCGTTGCGGAGGATCACCCCCAGCTTCGCCGCGACCTTGCCGGACGGCACGGTCGTGATGCTGGGAGAGGGCCACGATGTAAGCGTTGAAGGTCGCCACGTCGATCGCGCCCGGTTGCAGGGCGACCTACGAAGACTCCTCGACAGGTGGGGGCCCCTGCTCGATCTGGTGAACGACGAGATTGCCACGCGGCCGCTGTCGCCGTGGCGGATTCTGCAGAAAGGATGGCGGCACCTTCACAAGCTTCGCGGCACCGTGGCTTCCGAGCTCGGGCGCCTCATCACGGACGAGGCGGTGCGGGGTGCGCTGTCAGGGGCGCTGCTGTACAGCGGCGTGCCACCTGAGAGGATGCCCGTCTTCGCGCTGATCGGTCTCGTCGCGATGATGACCGAGGGATTCTACCTGCCCGAGGGCGGCATGGGCAGGATACCGGAAACTCTCGCGTCCGCCTTCCAGCGACTCGGCGGCGAGGTGTTCCTCGATTCACCGGTGGAGAAGATCATCATCGAACTTGGTGCCGACAATGACGATGCCGGACCTGGCTCCTCGCGGAGGCAGCGTGATCGAGATGTTCCATCCCGTACGAGAGGACCTGCCCGCCGAGGGTTGGGACGACGGGCGAAAACAGGAAGTCACCGCATCGGCCATCCGAACCCTGCGTCAGATCCACGATCTCGACATCGCGGTCGCGAGGGTGAGAACTCCAAAGAACTTTCTGGAAGGCTTGCATCTGTACCGTGGAGCGTTGTACGGTCTGTCACCGACCGTCGGGCCCCGGGAGTTCTTCGCTCATCGTTCCCCCATCCCGGGGCTCTTCCTGGCCGGTCAATCCACATATCCAGGGTGCGGCATCGGGCCATCCGTGATGTTGGGGATCTTCGCCGCAGAGGCGCTGATGGGCGGCAAGCGGGCTGATGCGGACCGGCTCCAAGGCAATACTGGTTAGGCGCCTACGAGGAGTCCCCCATGCTCGACAAACCACAGATCGTATGACATTCCGACGCTATGAGGGGCTCGAACAGGACGATCATGGCATCTGGACAGCCCCGAGCGGAGCACGCATCGCCTGGTTTGAAGATCCAGACGGGAACACGCTGTCGTTGACAGAGTTCGGGCGGCCTGACAGGCGCCTGAAGCCGACGCGCCTGGTGTCGCCGAAAACCCGTCGGCGCGGCGTGCGACCTCGGCGCAAGCGTTAGACTGTCTCACTGTTGTCCAAATTGCGGTGCCCGCGGCGTGTCTCGAGCCGCCAACCATGCGAGCCGCGCGATCAGGACGGCACGAAACACGCGTCGCAGGCCCAGGTACGCGCTGAGGCGGAGCGACACGTCCGGCCCAGGACAGGCCGAATCGTTCAGCGATCCTCCCCAGCAGCAGCTAGGCACGGCCACCAGGCAGAAGCCGGCATCAGGCGAGACTGAAGGTCCTTGGCGGATGTGCCGATACGATTCGGGGGGAGTCTTGCGGCCCGGACGGCCGAAGTGTACACTGCCGTCGACCCGTAAAGTGCTGAGCTTGCATAGGATCCTACGGCCCATCGTGCTCGTCGCTTTCATCGCTGGCCTGGCGGCCCCGGCCCAGGCACAGATCTACGCGTGGCGCGACGCCAACGGCAATCTGGTCCTCTCCGACCATCCCCAGCAGGGCCATGCCGTCCGGACCTATACGGTTCCCAAGGCGGCCGACATCCGAGCGACCCGCCCCGGCGTCCGCTCATACCCGAACCTGTATGATCAGTTGATTGAGCAGCATGCAGCTGCGCAGGCGGTGCGGGCCGACCTGGTCCGGGCCGTCATCCAGGTGGAGTCAGGCTTCAACCCCCACGCGGTCTCGGTCAAAGGGGCGAAAGGCTTGATGCAGTTGATGCCGGCAACGATCGCGCAGTTCGGCGTCGTGAACCCGTTCAAACCGGCCGACAACATCCGCGCGGGCGTGGCATACCTTCGACAGCTCCTCGACAAGTACAGCAACAACGAGGTGCTGGCCCTCGCCGCCTACAACGCCGGTCCCGGCGCCGTGGACCGCTACGGCACCCAGGTGCCACCCTATCGCGAGACCCGCGACTATGTCCGCAAGGTGCGCGACGTGACCACGGTGACGACGGGCGGCGGCCTGGTGATCTACAAGACGATTGAGATCGTGAACGGACGCCCTGTCCCCCACTACTCCGACACCAAGCCCGCGACCGGGGACTACGAGGTCCTTCCCTCCCGTCGGTAGCCACACCGAGCCTGAGCGCAGACCCATTTCTGCCGCGTGTCCATCGACCGACGAGGATCTCGAAGACCTCTGCGGCCTTTGCGCTGAGCGACGCGTTTTGCCAGGCCTAGCGGAGGCGGGGGGTCCACATCTTGGTCGCGGCGAGCGAGGCGTGATCGGGACAGCCGTCCGGGAAGTAGGGCGTGACCGGGGTGGACGCTGCTTCGAGCAACGGACGAGGCAGCGAAAGCAGGCCGCTCACCACCCACGGGTCGAACCGGTTGCCCGCGTCGCGCGCGATGTGGGAGCGGGCCGCCTCGATGGACAGCGCCGCGCGGTAGGCGCGGGGGCTGGTCAGCGCGTCGAAGGCATCCATCACGCTGACGATGCGCACGGGCCAGGCGATCGATGCCCCCTCAAGGCAATCGGGGTATCCCGTCCCGTCATACCACTCGTGATGATGCAGGATGATGTCGCGCACCGCCTCGGCGACATCGTGGTCACGACCGAGCTCGGCCCCGATCTCTGAATGACTCCGCAACTGCTGCCATTCGCGCTCGGTCAGGCGGCCGGGCTTGGTGAGAATCCGGACCGGGACGAGGATCTTGCCCACGTCGTGCAGCAAGGCGCCGAGCCGGATCGTCTCGATGGCCTCGGGCGGGAGGCCGTACTGGGCAGCGAGCCGCACCGCAAAGGTCGAGACGCGTCGCGAGTGGGCCGCCACCGCCGGGCGCCGGACGTCGAGGGCCGCCACCAGAACATCGAGGGGCTGAAGACTGGGTCTGGACACCACGGTTCCCTGGCGGTTGGCACCGCCCTGCTCCCGGCACGACTCGCGGCGCACTGGCGCGAGACGCCCACATGGCAGAACCCCAGCGAGCATAGCGTCAAGAGGCAAGGCCGATGCCATGGTACATGCCGCAAAGAGGCCCGATCGCGCGGGTTTTCAGCCGCTGCTGCCACCGGAATAGCCAGCAGAGCTGCCGGGATCCTGACGCCGGCGTCAAATCCATGGCGGCAACCGGGCTCGCGCCCGCGTCGCGAGCCCAGCCGCAGCGTGCGTCGGCCAGGCGTCCAGGCCTTGCGGCGACGGGCGCAGCGTTGGGGGCATGTTCACGCCGCGCCCAAAGGTGGGCGGGGGCGTTCCCGACCGAGTCCTGGCGGGTGAGCAGGGCTCAGGCCCGGGGGCTGTGCTAAGATTAGTGTTTGTGCCTTCGGACCGAACCGGAGGCCTGTGGGAGGGACATCCACTCGTGGCTAGTCACGCATCCGCCCTGAAAGCCCACCGCCAGAGCGTCGTCCGGCGCGAAGCCAACCGCCAGATGCGCTCGCGCCTGCGCTCGAAGTTGAAGGAAATCCGCGCGGCCATCTCCGCCAAGGACACCGAGGCGGCCAGGAGCCAGTTGCGGTCGACCGTGTCGTTGATCGACAGGATGGCGGGCAAGGGCATCATCCATCCCAACGCAGCCGCACGGTACACGTCACGGCTTCACGTCGGCATGGCCCGCCTGTCATAAGCCAAGAAGGAATCGGGAGGTTCCTCTCAGGCCTGGGGAAAAACCCTCCCGCCCCCTTTTGGGCTGGTGGTCGTCGATCGTTCCCCGCACAGCTCCACGACGAGGCGCTCGAGCAGGACGCGCGGGTCGCCGCTGGACGTCTTGAGGGCGAGGTCGGTGCGGAAGACCGCCTCGATGGCGCCGGCCGCGCGCGCGAACGGCGTTTTCGTGCGGGCCAGCCAGGCGAGCTGTCCGAGCAGCATATAGGGCACGGCGCCGGCATCGAGGAGCAGCGCCAGTTCCCGCAGTGCGCCGGGCGCATCGCCAGCCTCGATGGCGTTCGCCAGCGCCCACCCGCCTTCCGCGGTCGCCGGGCCCACCACCTCCCGCACATCGGCGGCGGTGACGAACTTCTGCCCGGCCGCATACAGCAGGAGGCGCTCCATGTCGGCGCGCAACCGGCCGATGTCGGTCCCGGCCAGTGACGCGAGCAGCCTGATCGCCCCCGGCTGCACCGTCACGCCGGCCTGGGCCGCCCGAGCGCGGATCCATGCCTCGGCGTTGGCCGCGCTCTCGATCCCCTCGCATTCGACGACGGTCGCGGCCCTGAGCAGCAGGGCCGGCAGCCGGCGGCGCCTGTCAAGGTCGCCGGCGACGAACACGATCGCGGTGTGCGGCTCTGGCGCCTTGATGTAGCTCTCGACGAGCTGCAGATCGCGCTCCGCAGCCTCGCTTTCGCTCTTCGGCGTGAGCACCCGCTCGGCCTGCAGGACGAGGATCAGGCGGCGCGGCGCGAGCAGCGGCAGCGTGCGCGCGGCGTCGAGGATCTGCGCCGGCCGCGCCTCACCCCCGTAGAACCGCTCGACGTTGAACGCGCGCAGATCCTCCTCGATGGTCTCGGTGAACGCGACGGCCACGCTCGCCTTCTCGGCCTCGTCTTCCCCGACGACCAGGTAGACGGGGTCGCACGTGCCGCTTGCGAGCTGCTTCCGGAGGGCGGATGGGGTGAGGCGGGCCATGCGGGCGGACCTGGATGGCTCCTCAGAACGCCTCGAGGATGGCGCTGACCACCGTGCGGGCGAAGTCGTTGCCGAGGCGTTCCACCGCGTTCCCCTCCTGGCCGAGGAACGCGGTCGGATCCGAGATGCTCGAGTTGCCGCTCGTCAGCTGGTACTCATCGCGGAAGACCAACGACGGGTTCTGCCAGATCACCCTGTTCGCCTTGAGGTCGCGCAACTCCATGCGCGCCACCAGCGTGATCACGTACTGTGACGCCTGCTGCTGCTGGTCGAAGCTCGTCGGCAGGATGCTCATGCTCGTGATCTCCCCCTGGACGACGGCATCGACGTCGGTCGCCTGCGGCAGGACTTTGTACTTGCCGCGGCCGATGAACTCGGACCGCACTTTCTGCGTCAGCACCTGCTCGATCTGGAAGAACGGCGTCCGGTTGACGAACAGCGGGATGCCGATCGTCTTGACCGACTCGGGCAAGAACGCGCCCCGGCCGGCCAGCGAGTAGCCGCACGATGTCGTCGCAAGCGCGGCCAGGGCGACGAGGAGAAGCGCACGCCGTGTTCCCGTGAATGGCATCGCTGATCCCGATCACCTTCCGCAACGGCCTGTCGGCGCTCGGTTCTGGCCTCTTGGCTCTATCCGCAGAGCCGAGACCCAGGTCATTGCACCACGATGTTGACCAGCCGTCCGCGCGCGACCACGACGTTGCGCACGGTCTTGCCGGCCGTATGGTTCTTCACGGCGGCGTCTGCCAGCGCCAGCTCACGCAGCGACTGTTCGGACACGTCGGCCGGCACGGTGAGCCGGCTCCGCACCTTACCGTTCACCTGGACTGGGACGACGATCTCCTCCGCGCGCGCCACCTGTGGGTCGTAGGCCGGCCAGCCGGCGGCGACGAGGCCACCCTCGCGGCCCAGATTCTCCCACAACTCCTCGGTCATGTGGGGCGCGAACGGCGACAGCATGAGAACGAGCGCCTCGATCGCCTCCTTGAGCACGGCGATCGTTTCCACCCGCTCGCCCACCGCCTGCCAGGCCTTTGCCGGCCGGCGGCTCGGCGCGCCACCATTGGTGTGCTCCTCGGAGAAGGCGTACAGCTCGTTGACGAGCTCCATGAGCGCCGAGATGGCGGTGTTCAGGTGAACGCGCGGGTCGAGATCGGCCGTCACGCGCCGAATGGTGTCGTGCGTCTTCCGCCGCAGCGCACGCTCGGCCCCGGTGAAGCTCATGCCGGGACCCGGCGGCGGCGCCTGGCCGCCTACCGCGTCCGCCCACTGGTCGACCAGCCGCCAGACACGGGCCAGGAAGCGATAGCTGCCCTCGAGTCCCGCGTCGGTCCACTCCACTTCCTTCTCGGGCGGCGCCACGAACATCACGTAGGTGCGGAGCGCGTCGGCGCCGTACTTTCCAATCATGTCGTCGGGGTCCACCACGTTCCCCTTCGACTTCGACATCACCGCGCCGTCCTTGAGCACCATGCCCTGCGTGAGCAGGCGCGTGAAGGGCTCGTCGTGGCTCACCATGCCGAGATCGCGGAACACCCGGCAGAAGAACCGCGAGTAGATCAGGTGCAGGATCGCGTGCTCGACGCCGCCGCTGTAGAAATCGACCGGGCACCAGTAGCCGACCCTGGCGGGATCGAACACCGCCCGGTCGTCGTGCGGATCGCAGAACCGGTAGAAGTACCACGAGGAATCGACGAACGTGTCCATCGTGTCGGTCTCACGACGAGCCGGCCCCCCGCACGTCGGGCAGGTGGCGTTCATGAACTCCGGCACCTGGGCGAGCGGCGAGTCGCCGCGGCCGGTGAACGCGGTCACCTTCGGCAGCTCGACCGGGAGCTGGTCGTACGGGACGGGCACGATGCCGCAGCGCTCGCAGTAGAGGATGGGGATCGGCGTGCCCCAGTAGCGCTGCCGCGAGATGCCCCAATCCTTCAGCCTGAACTGGACCACCCGCTTGCCGATGCCGCGCTGCTCGGCGGCCCGCGTCATCCTGTCGAGCCCCTTGTTCGACGCCAGGCCGCTGAACTCGCCCGAATCGACGATCCGCCCGGCCTCGACGTAGGCCGCCTCGAGCGTGTCGTCCGAAAGCGGCACGGCGCCCGGCTCACCGGTCTCAGGCTGGATCACGACCTTGATCGGCAACCCGTACTTGCGCGCGAACTCGAAGTCCCGCTGGTCGTGCGCCGGGACGGCCATCACCGCGCCGGTGCCGTACTCGCCGAGGACGAAATTCGCAATCCAGATGGGAACCGGGTGGCCGGTGAACGGGTTGCGCGCGTCGCGGAGGGTCGGGAAGCCCTCCTTCTCGATCTGCCCCGTCAGGCGCGCCGTCCGGTCCTGCGTCCGGAACCGATCGACGCGCTGCCGGAACCCGGCCGGGTCGGCCGTCTCGGCCGCGATCCGATCCACCAGCTCGTGCTCGGGTGCAAGGAGCACGAAGGTCGCGCCGTAGATGGTGTCGATCCGCGTCGTGAAGACCTCGATGCCCTCACCGGTCTCGGCGTCCCCGGGGCCGAGCAGCGGGAAGCGCACCTGGGCGCCCTCCGATCGCCCGATCCAGTTCCGCTGCATCGTCAGCACCTTCTCGGGCCATTCGGTGAGCCGATCGATGCCGTCGAGCAGCTCCTCGGCGTACGCGGTGATCTTGAGGAACCACTGCTCGAGCGTCCTGGTGGTCACCACCGTCCCACACCGCCAGCAACCGCCGTCGACGACCTGCTCGTTGGCGAGGACCGTCTGGCACTCCGGGCACCAGTTGACGGTCGAGCGCTTGCGGTACGCGAGGCCGCGCTCGTACATCTTGAGGAACAGCCACTGATTCCAGCGGTAGTACTCGGGCAGGCAGGTCGCGATCTCGCGGCTCCAGTCGTAGCTGATGCCCAGGCGCTCGAGCTGGCCCTTCATGTGCGCGATGTTCGCCAGCGTCGACGTCTCGGGATGGACGCCGCTCTTGATGGCCGCGTTCTCGGCCGGCAGCCCGAAGGCGTCCCAGCCGAACGGATGCAGCACGTTGAAGCCGCGCATCCGCTTCAGGCGCGCCATCACATCGCCGATCATGTAGTTGCGGACGTGCCCGACGTGGGCGTACCCCGACGGGTAGGCGAACATCTCGAGGCAGTAGAACTTGGTCTTCGCGGCGTCCTCGGTGACGGCGAACGCGCGGCGGTCAGCCCACCGCTCCTGCCACTTCTTCTCCAGAGGCTGCGGCTTGTACTCGCGCACCGGTCCAGATCCTGTCAGTGGAGACGAAGAATGAGTCAGATGCTCAATTATAGCGCACGCCAGTAGGGCTTTTGGACCGCCCGCACGAGCTCGACGGCCTCGGGGCCGCGGTCGGTCGGCGCGCCGATCGCGCCGGCCCCCTCGCCGCCGCCGACCTCCTCCGGCGCACGCGCCGCTGACGGAGGCGAGCTCGGCCGCTCCTCGTCCAGAATCTCCAGCGTCGTCTCAAGGCACTCGGCCAGCGTGGGCAGCGCGTAGCCGCCCTCGAGGACGAGAACCATGCGCCCCTGACAGGTCGCATCGGCGACAGCCGAGAGGTGGCGGTTCAACACGGCATACCCCGCCGTGGACAGCCGCATGCCGGCAAGCGGGTCCCGCTCGTGCCCATCGAAGCCGGCGGATACGAGCAGGAGCTGCGGCTTGAACTCGTGGAGCACGGGGACAATCACGCTGCGAAAGACGAGGTCGTAGTCGCCGTCGGTGGCACCTGCCCGGAGTGGGACGTTGACAGTGAAGCCCTCGCCCGAGCCGGCGCCGGCCTCCCCCGCGGCGCCGGTGCCCGGGTAGAACGGGTACTGGTGCGTCGAGATGTAGAGGACGCGTGGGTCCTCGTAGAACGTCCACTGCGTGCCGTTGCCGTGGTGCACGTCGTAGTCGACGATCGCGATCCGGTCGATCCCCAATGACAAGGCCTGCGCCGCCGCAACCGCGATGTTGTTGAAGAGGCAGAAGCCCATGGCACGGTCGCGCTCGGCGTGATGACCCGGCGGCCGAACGAGGGCGAAGGCGCGTAGACGGGAGGTGTCGAGCGGCAGGCGGCGGACACCGAGCACCGTGTCCGTGGCCACGATGGCGGCGCCGGCGGCGAGCAGGGCGACGTCGTAGCTCTCCGGCGAGGTGTACGTGTCCGGGTCGAGCATCGTGGCCCGCCCGGCCGTCGCGGCGATGGCATCGATGTAGCCGGACGCGTGCACCCGGCCGACCTCTTCACGCGTGGCCGACCTCGGCTCGATGACGCGACCGCCACGCTCGGCCCACCGCGACGCGACGACCTGCATCACCTCGGCCCGCTCCACACGCTCGGAATGCCCGGGCGGCATCAGGTGATCGGCGAAACGGTCGGAGGTCACCACGATTGCGCTCACGGAATGTCAGTCCTTGGTCTTCGTCCTCGGTCCTTCGTCCTTGTTGGTGCGGGTCTTCGTTCCTGGGCGGGTGCCGCACGAAGAACCAGGAACCGCACGAACAACCAAGGACCAGGGACCAAGGACTAAGAACGTGAGAGGATCTGCCTTGCCCTTGGCATCAGCGCGTTCAGCGCCTCTTCCAGCTCGACCCGCTTGGCCTCGATCAGCTGATCGTCCGCGTCGGAGGGTACCTCAATCGGGGCTCCAATGGCGAGCGCCACCTTCGCGAACGGCATCGGGATCTGCGTCCGGTCCCAGCTTCGCGCCGTCCAGTAGCGGGCCGCCTCGATGTGGAACGGCACGACCGGGTTGCCCGTCGCCTTCGCCAGCCAGACGGCGCCTGGCTGCGCCCGGTACGCGGGCCCTCTCGGGCCGTCCACGGTGACGCCCGTCGGACGCCCCTCCTCCATCGCCCGCTTCATCTGCAGGAGCGCGCGCCGGGCGCCGCGCGATGTCGAGCCCCGCGCGGTGCCGTACCCGAAGCGCTCGATGATGCGCGCGATCCACTCGCCGTCGAAGTTCTCGCTCGTGATGACGACGATGCCACGACGCCGGAAGTAGACGGTGGCGGGAAGGATGCGGCCGTGCCAGAAGGCGAGCACCGGCCGGCGGCCGGCCGCCGCGATCCGGTCGATCTCGCCGAAGCCCTCGACGCGCCAGCGAAACGTTCGCCCGAGCAGGGCGATGAGCGGGTATCCGAGGGCGGCGATTGCCGCCGCTTGGAACCGTTTCAGGCGGGAGGCACGCCAGTCAGCTGGCTCGTTCACATCTCTGGCTGCGCGTCGCGGGCCGGCAGGCCCGGCGGCCCGGGGAGCTGTTCCCCGTCCTTGATGGCGCCCTTCAGCTTGCCGTCCACGAACGTCATCAGATCCACGATCTGCACGTCGGCGTTCGAGCTCGCCTGCGCGCCCTTGAGCATGATCGTGCAGAACGGGCAGGCGGTGATCATCGTCGTGGCGCCCGTTCGCTGGAGCTGCTCGAAGCGTTCCTGGCTGATCCGCTTCCCTTGCTCGTGCTCCTCGAACAGCAGACCGCCGCCGGCGCCGCAGCAGAAGGGATTCGACCGATTGCGGACCGGCTCGCTCATCTTCGCGCCGAAGCGCTCGAGCAGCTCGCGCGGCTCGTCCGTGCGCCCCGCGTAGCGGCCGAGGTAGCACGGGTCGTGGTAGGTCACCTGCTCGGCGGGAAGGAGGCGCAGGTCCTTCGCCAGGCCGGCGACGAACACCGAGGAGTGGACCACTTCGGCCTCGAAGCCGAGCATCCGGTAGTCATGGCCCAGCGTCTTCAGGCAGTGCGGGCACGACGTGAGGATCTTCGTGACCCCGGCGTTCCGGAAATCCTCGATGTTCTGGTTCGCCAGCTCCTGGAACATGTATTCGTTCCCGGTGCGCTTCGCCGGGTCGCCGGTGCACCGCTCCTTCGCCAGCACACCGAAGGTCACCCGCTTCGCCCTCAGGATGTCGAACAGCGACCGGAGCCCCTTCTGGTAGTCCGCTTCGAACGAGCCGGCGCAGCCCAGCCACGCGAGGTACTCATGCTTCGCGGGGTCGAAGGTCTCCAGCCCGGCCGAGGCGACGAACTTCTGCCGCTGGTCGTAGGTGAGGCCCCAGATGTTCCCGCGCCGCTCGAGATGGTTGTAGACAGGGCCCAGGTACTCGGCCGCCTCGCCGTTCGACACCAGTCCCCGGCGCGCGCCGATGATGAGCGGCAGGTGCTCGATGCCGACCGGGCACTGGTTCTCGCAGGCGCCGCAGGTCGTGCATTGCCAGAGCACGCCGCGGTCGAAGACGTCCACCAGCTTGAGATCCAGCTTCCCCGCGAGCAGCGCCTCCTCGTTCTGCAGGATCAGCTTCTTCGGGTTCAGCAGCTTCCCCGTCCCGTACGCGGGACAATTGTCCTGGCACCGCCCGCACTCGACGCACGTGAACGCGTCGAGCACCTGCTTGCTCTCGACATCCTTCACGCTCTCGAGACCGACCTCCTCCTTCTCGAAGTCCAGGTTGCGGACCGTGCCGAGCCCCGGCGACCTCAGAAAGATGGTGATTGGCGCGAGGAGCAGGTGAAGGTGTTTCGAGTTGGGGATCAACGCCAGGAAGACGAGGATCACCGAGGCGTGCACCCACCAGTTCACACGCGAGGAGAGGGCGCCTTCGGGAAGCACGAGATCGAGCAGGAAGGTGCCCATGAGGGTGGCGATGAACAGCCCGATCACCACCGATTCGCTGGACACCGTCGCGCCGAGCCCCTCCGGCCGGAAGATGACGCGGCGGACCAACAGGTAGACGATGCCGACGAGCACCGCGGTGGCGAACGGCACCACCCACAGGACGTAGATGCGGAACCCGCGGGAACCGGTGACATCGACGATGCCGAGGCTTCGCAGGAACCCGGCCACCGTGTAGCCGGCGAACGCGACGAACCCCCAGAAGACGAGCGCGTGGGCGATGCCGGCCAGCGGCCGCTCCGCGATCACCCTTGTCTGGAAGACGACCTCGGCCAGCACCCGCCACAGCCGGCCCGGCACCCCGGCCACGTCGAAATTGTTCTTCGCGCGCAGGACGAGGCGCAGGCGGGTGAGCATCTGCGCCAGGAAGATCCCGACGAAGACGATGACGAGAAGACGGAAGATCCAGGTCTCGACCATCGGCCGACGCTACCGCTTGAGCTCCGTGACCACAGCCGGCACGTACTCGAAGAGGTCGCCCGCGATCCCGTAGTCGGCCACCTCGAAGATCGGGGCTTCGGCGTCCTTGTTGATGGCAACGATGGTCCGCGATCCCTTCATGCCGACCAGGTGCTGGATGGCGCCGGAGATCCCGAGCGCGATGTACAGCTTCGGCGCCACCGTCTGGCCCGAGCTCCCGACCTGGCGCTCCATCGGCAGCCAGCCCGCATCACAGATCGGGCGCGACGCGGCCATCTCGGCGCCGAGCACGGCGGCCAGCTCCTGGGCCAGCGACAGATGCTCCTGCCCCCTGATCCCGCGGCCGATGGCGACGATCCGCTCCGCCTGCGTGAGGTCGACCGCCTGCTTGGCTTCCTTGAAAGGCGCCTCCGGCCGCTGCCGGATCGCGCCGGCGTCGATCGGCACCTGCACTGCGGTGACGGGCGCCGGCGAGACGCCCCGGGCCGCGGCATCCGCCCGGAACGCGCCGATCTGGAACGTCGCGCAGTAGGGCGGATCGCCCTGCGGCACCACGTCGGCCATAAGCTTGCCCTGGAACATCAGCCGCACGAACGCCGGCCGGCCTCCGGCCTGCCGGACGGCCGTACAGTCGGTGATGAGCGCGCGGTCGAGGTGCGCCGCCACCTTTGGGGCCAGGTCGCGCGTCTGGTAGGTGTGCGGAAAGAGGACCCAGGTGGGCGACGTGCGCCCGATGACGCCTTCGACGGCCTGTGCGTAGCCGTCCGCGGTGTACGACGCGAGCGCCGGGTCGTCCACCACGAGCACCTCGGCCACCTGCGCGGAGGCGAGCTCCGACGCCACCGGGCCAATCCCGCTGCCGAACACGGCGATCTTGATCGGGACGCCAGAGACGAGCTGTTGGGCCGCGGCGACAGTTTCCCACGTGACTCGGTTCAGTGCGCCTGCGCGCTGTTCCGCAATGACGAGAATCATGGCTGCCTCAATTGCAAGTGCGATGTGCCGCGTGCTGGGGTGCGAGGTGCGGTGCTGCGTGCTGGGTGCGAGGTGCGAGATCCGGCCAGGCAGGTCTGGCACCAGCACGTGGCACCGAGCACTCGGCACCGCACCTGGCACGCAGCACCTCGCACAGAGCACCTCATTGGATCACCCTGGCTTCTTCCCGCAGCCGCCGGACCAGCTCCTTGGCGGCTTCGGCCGGGGTGCCCGCGATCATCTCGGTGCGCTTCGTCTTCTCGGGCACGTAGAGGTGCAGGATCTGCTGGCGGGCGGCCAGCGTCGCCGGCGCCGGCACCTTGCGGATCTCCTTCTTCTTCGCCGCCATGATCCCCTTGAGGGTCGCGTACCGAAGCTGGTTGATCCCGCTCTGGATCGTCAGCACCGCGGGCAGCGGCATCGAGACCCACTGGAACCAGCCGCCCTCGAGCTCGCGCTTGACCCGCAGGCCGCCGCCGGCCACCTGCACCTCCATGATGATCGTCGCATGAGGCATGGCGAGGCGCTCCGCGAGGACGACGCCCGTCTGCGCGAAGCCCTGGTCGTCGGACTGGAGGCCGGTGAGCGCGAGATCAAACTGCTCGCCGCGCATCGCCTCGGCCAGGGCGTCGGCGATCATGGACGCGTCGGCGCTCGCGAGGCGATCGTCCTCCACCTGAACGGCGCGGTCGGCACCGCGCGCCAGCGCTTCCCGGATCACCTGCGCGACGCGCGAGGGGCCGGCCGTGCAGACGACGACCTCACCGCCGTGCTTCTCTTTGAGGCGCAGCCCTTCTTCGAGCGCGTAGGCGTCCGGCTCGTTCATCTCGTAGCTGGCGTCCTGCTCCCGGATCCAGGTGCCAGCATCGTCGACGCGGGGTCGCCACTCACGGCTTGGCACCTGCTTGATGCAAACGGCAATCTTCATGGCAGTGGAATCCACCCGCCCGCTCTCACCCCACGGCGCCCGTATCAGTTGTCCGCGTCGTAGCGCCTGAAGAGCAGGACAGCGTTGGTGCCGCCGAACCCGAACGAGTTCGACAGCGCACAGGTGATAGAAGAGGGTCGGCTGCCCTCCGGCACGTAGTCCAGGTCGCACTCCGGATCGGGGTGCTCCAGGTTGATGGTCGGCGGCATGAGCTGGCGGTAGATGGCGAGCGCGGTGATGCCGCCCTCGAGGCCGCCGGCGGCGCCGAGCAAGTGCCCGGTCATCGACTTGGTGGACGAGATCGCCAGCTTGTACGCATGCTCGCCGAACGACTTCTTGATCGCCTCGGTCTCGAGCTTGTCGTTGAGCGGGGTGGACGTGCCGTGGGCGTTGATGTACTGCACCTCGCCCGGCTCCACGCCGGCCGTCGTGAGCGCCATCGTCATCGCCCGCCTCGCGCCCGATCCGTCCTCGGACGGGGCGGTGATGTGGAAGGCGTCGGCGGACATGCCGTAGCCGGCGATCTCCGCATAGATGCGGGCGCCGCGGCGCCGCGCCGACTCCAGCTCCTCGAGCACCAGCACGCCCGATCCCTCGCCGATGACGAACCCGTCGCGCTCGGCGTCGAACGGCCGGCTGGCTCGTTCGGGCTCGTCGTTACGGGTCGAGAGGGCGCGCATCGCCGCGAACCCGCCGACCCCCATCGGCGTGATCGCGGCTTCGGAGCCGCCCGCGATCATCGCGTCAGCCGCGCCGCGGCGGATGATCTCGTAGGCGTCGCCGACAGCATGAGCCGAGGCGGAACAGGCCGTGCAGGTCGCCGAGTTCGGCCCCTGGGCGCCAAACCGGATCGACACCTGGCCGGCAGCGAGGTTGATGATGGCCGAGGGGATGAAGAACGGGGAGATCTTGCGGGGCCCGCCCTCGAGCAACGCGATATGCTCCCGCTCGATGGTGCTGAACCCACCGATGCCGGAGGCGATGAAGACGCCGACCCGCGGGGCATTCTCGGCAGTGATGGACAACCGGGCGTCGTCGACGGCGAACTGCGAGGCGGCAATCGCGTACTGGATGAAGATGTCCATCTTCTTGACATCTTTCCTGTCGACGAACTGCAGCGGGTCGAACGCTTTCACCTCGCCCGCGATGCGCGTCGAGAAGCGCGTCGCGTCGAAGTGGGTGATCGGCCCGATGCCGCTTCGTCCCGCCACGAGCGCGTCCCAGTTCGCCTCGGTGCCGACGCCGAGCGGTGAGACCAGCCCTATCCCCGTGATGACGACTCGCCTGCTCAAGCTCCCTCCGTAGCCCTCCGTGCGGGCGGCCGCCGGCGCCGGCCCGGCACGCCCGCCGACCGCCGCGACCCGTCCCCCGCGCAGCCGGGGGCGCCGTACGCGCGCGGCCTGGCGGGAGTCGCGCGTGCACACGCGGAAGAGCGCCGCGTCACTTCTTGGTCTTCGCGTGCGACTCGATGTACTCGACCGCCTCTTTCACACGCGTGATCTTCTCGGCGTCCTCGTCCGGAATCTCGATGCCGAACTCCTCCTCAAACGCCATCACCAGCTCGACGATGTCCAGCGAGTCGGCGCCGAGGTCGTCGACAAACGAGGCATCCGACGTCACTTCCTCCTCGTCGACCCCCAGCTGTTCCACGATGATGCTCTTGACCTTGTCAGCCACGCCAGCCATTCATCCTCCTACATGTACATCCCGCCGTTGACGGCCAAAACCTGCCCGGTGACATAGCCCGCTTCCTCCGTCGCCAGGAAGCAGACAGCCGCCGCCACGTCGTCGGCCAGCCCGAGGCGGCCGAGCGGGACCTTCGACGCCCACTCGTTGCGCACCTCCTCGGCCAGCGCGCGCGTCATGTCGGTGTCGATCAGCCCCGGCGCGACGACGTTCACCGTGATCCCGCGCGAGGCCACCTCGCGCGCGAGCGTCTTCGAGAAGCCGATGAGACCCGCCTTCGAGGCCGCGTAGTTCGCCTGGCCGGCGTTTCCCATCTGCCCGACTACGGAACTGATACTGATGATGCGGCCGCTCCGCTCCTTCATCATCGGCCGGAGGACTGCCTGCGCGCAGGTGAACGCGCCGGTCAGGTTCACGTTCAGCACGCGGTCCCAGTCCTCCCGCTTCATCCGCAGCGTCAACTGGTCGCGGGCGATGCCCGCGTTGTTGACCAGGATGTCCACGCGGCCGAACCGCTCCACGACGCTCGTCACCACCGCCTCGACGCTCGCTCGGTCGGTCACGTCCATCGTCATCGCGGCCGCCGTCCCGCCGCCGCCTGCGATCTCGGCGGCGACCTGCTCGACCTCGGCGAGCACGTCGGTCGGCACCAGCGTGGCGCCCTGCCGCGCAAGCGTGAGCGCGATCACGCGGCCGATGCCGCGCGACGCACCGGTCACGATAGCGACGCGGCCCGAAAGCTCGAACATCTCGCCTGCCCCCCGTACGCGGCGACGGCCTCGGCGGCCGGAAGCCTGCGCGCCCGCCGAGCCACGGCGGGCGAACTATCATAGCTGGAACGGCTTCTGCAGTCACCGAAGCCGGTGACGATCGATCAATTGAACAGCGCTTCCGCGGCGGCGAGGCCCTCGGGGCTCTCGACGCTGGCCACCATCGCCTCCCGGTGGATCTTGCGCACCAGGCCGCTCAGAACCGTACCCGGACCCACCTCAACATACGCGTTGACGCCTTCGGACGCAAGCCGCCGGACGACGTCCTCCCAGCGCACCGGCGCCGACACCTGGCGGACCAGCGCCTCGATGGCCGCGCGCTCGTCGCGCTTCGGTTCCGCGTCCACGTTCGCCACGACGGGCACCCTCGGGGCCCGCACGGCCAGCGCGCGCAGCTCGGGGGCCAGGCGATCTTCGGCGGGCTTCATCAGCGCGCAATGGAATGGAGCGCTGACGGGGAGCGGCACAACCCGCTTCGCGCCGCGCGCACGCGCCCGGTCCGAGGCCCGCGCGACCGCCTCGCGGGACCCGGCAATCACCACCTGCCCCGGAGCGTTCAGATTGGCCGGACTGACAATATCGCCTTCGGCGGCCTCCTCGCAAGCGGCGGCCACGCCCGCAGCGTCCAGGCCGAGCACCGCGGCCATCGCGCCCTGGCCGAGCGGCACCGCCTCCTGCATGTACCGGCCGCGCCGCCGCACGATCGACAGGGCGTCCTCGAATGCGATGGTGCCCGCCGCGACGTGAGCCGAGTACTCGCCCAGGCTGTGGCCCGCCATGAAGGCCGGCTCGAGCCCGCGCGACGCCAGCAAGTGGTAGGCGGCCACGCTGACGGCCAGAATCGCCGGCTGCGTGTTCTCGGTCAGGCGGAGCCGGTCCTCGGGACCCTCGAAGCACAGGCGGCTCAGCGGCTCCCCCAGCGCCCGATCGGCCTCCTCGAACGTCTCGCGGCAGACCGGGAACGCCTCGGCCAGCGCGCGTCCCATGCCGACGACCTGTGAGCCCTGTCCCGGAAAGATAAACGCGATCATTCGCCAGGCACTCCAACGGTCGCAATCTCCTGTTCCACACGCCGCACGAAGTCGCCGGTCGCGAACCGGTGCGCCATCACCACGGCGTTGCGGACCGCCTTGACGGATGACCGCCCGTGCCCGACGATGCTCAGCCCCGCGACGCCGACCAGCGGCGCGCCCCCGTATTCCGAGTAGTCGACGCGCTTGCGCAGGCGCCGGAACGCCCGGCGCCGCGCGAGCGAGTCGGTGGCGGCACGGGTGGATCGGGCCAGCTCGTCGCCGAGCAGCCCTTCGACCATCTCGACCAGCCCTTCGCTGATCTTCAGCGCGATGTTGCCGGTGAAGCCGTCGCAGACGATCACATCGGCCTCGCCGGTGTAGACGTCGCGCGCTTCGATGTTGCCGATGAAGTTGGGGGTGCGGGCCTTGAGCAACCGGTGCGCCTCTCGGGTCAGGTCGTTGCCTTTGGTTTCCTCTTCGCCAATCGAGAGCAGCGCGATGCGCGGCTGAAGGATGCCGAGCGCGATACGAGCGTAGACGGTGCCCATGGCGGCGAATTGGACCAGGTGCGAGGGCCGGCACTCGGCGTTGGCGCCAGCGTCGAGCAGGATCGCGGGGTGCAGGCGGGTCGGAATCGCAGTGGCGAGCGCCGGCCGATCGACGCCGGGCAGCATCCCGAACGCCGTGTAGGCGGCGATGACCGTCGCCCCGGTGTTGCCGGCGCTGAACACCGCCGCCGCGTCTCCGCGGGCCACCGTCTCGACCGCCACCTTGATCGAGGCACGCGGCTTCCGCCGGAGGGCGGCAGCCGGCGCTTCGGCCATCCCCACGACGTCGTCGGCGTCAACCACCTGGACGTCGAGAGCGAAATGGTCCGGGTGCCGCTCGAGCTCGCGACCGATCTCGGCGCGGGCACCGACCAGGACCAGGCCGATCGGAAGGTGACGGGCGGCCGCGAGCGCGCCGGCAATGATGTCCCGCGGCCCACGATCGCCGCCCATCGCGTCGATGGCGATGCGCATCATCTCAGCGTGGGAACAGGGGGACGGGCAGGCGGTTCCGGCTACCCTTCCTCGACCTCGCGCACCTGACGGCCTCTGTAATAGCCGCAGTGCGGGCAGACAGTATGGGGCAACTTCCGCTCGTGACACTGCGGGCACTCACCGAGCGAGAGCGGTTTCAGCGCGTCATGGGTGCGCCGCTTCGCGGTGCGCGCCTTCGAGTGTCGCCGTTTTGGATTTGGCATGGCTCCGTCCTTCCACTCACAACCGTCGGGCAAAACTCAGAGGTAAACCGGCCGAAGGGGCAAAGTCACGGAGGCGCGTTCAGTGGTCGGCTCCTCCGTCCGTCCGGCCCGCCGGGGGCTCGTGGAAGAGCGATCGCAGGCCGGCCAGCCGGGGGTCCTCCCGCGAGACCCGGCACGCGCAGCTTCCGGTGTTGAGATTCGTACCGCAGTAGGGGCACAGCCCGCGGCAGCCCTCGCCACAGAGCGGCTTCATCGGCAGCACCAGGTAGAACTGCTCGCGCACGAGCTGGCCGAGATCGATCTGCTCGTCCCGGTAGAACGCGGTGTTCAGGTCGTCCTCTTCGATCGGCACCTCGCCCTCGCCGGTGTTCTCGCTCTGCGGCAGGTACAGCAGATCGAAGGCCTCGTCGACGGCGAGCGGGAACGGTTCGAGGCACCGGCCGCACGAGAGCTCGAGGGTCGTGGCGACGTGCCCGATCAGATGGTACTGCTGGTTGTCCTTGTAGATGTCGAACGTCAGCCTGACCGGCTTCACGACGGCGTAGGCCTCGTCGGGACCGCCGAAGGCGGACGCCTCGTACGTGCGGTCGAGCCGCTCGTGAGCGCCGTGCATCCGGCTGAGATCCAGGATCATGACTCGCCACTGTCCGCATTTCCCGTGCGAGGCAGACCTTTAATTATACCACGCAGGGGCCTGGCATCTGCCCGCTACTCGCTCCGCTCCTCCCAGGGCTTCGGCAGCGCGACCCACGGCTTGGGAATGAACAGGCGCTCGAACAGCGCGACCGCGTAGCGGTCGGTCATGCCGGCCAGGAAGTCCCGCGCGGCGGCATCCACCCCCTCCGTCTCGAGCACGCGGCGGTCGAGGAACTCCTCCGGGTGCTCCCGCACCTTCTCCCAGAGACCCCCGAGAATGCCGGACGCCTTGCGGAACTCGGCGGTGGCCACTTCGTTCTCGTACACGGTGGCGAACAGGAAGCTGCGAAGCTCGAGCGTGGCGGCGAGGGCCGCGCCGCTCATCCTCACCTCCTCGAGACCGCCCGCGAGCGTCTCGAGCACGACGTCCTTCACCATCCGGCCGATGCGCGCCGCCGACGAGTCGCCCAGCACCGAGACGGCGCCGGGTGGCAGGTCCGACTCCCTGAGGATCCCGGCCCGCACCGCGTCGTCGACGTCGTGGTTGACGTAGGCGATGAGGTCGGCGAGGCGCGCGATCTGGCCCTCGATGGTGGCCGCCCGGTGGTCGGGATCGGCCCCGACCGGCGCGCCGAGCTTGCCCTTCGAGTGCTTCGCGATGCCGTCCCGGACTTCCCATGTCAGGTTGAGGCCACGGCCGTCCCTCTCGAGCACGTTGACGATGCGCAAGCTCTGCTCGTAGTGGTTGAAGCCGCCGGGCACCAGGTCGCTGATCACGCGTTCGCCGTGGTGCCCGAACGGCGTGTGCCCGAGATCGTGCGCGAGGGCGATCCCCTCGGTCAGCTCTTCGTGCAGCCGCAGCGCCTTGGCAATCGTCCGGCCGATCTGCGCCACCTCGAGGCTGTGCGTCAGCCGGGTACGATAGTGGTCGCCCCTCGGCGCGAAGAAGACCTGCGTCTTGTGCTTCAGGCGGCGGAACGCCTTGCAGTGGATGATCCGGTCGCGATCGCGCTGGAAGGCCGGGCGGATGTCGTCTTCCGGCTCGGGGTAGAGACGACCACGCGTGTGTACGCTCTTGGCCGCCTGCGGTGCCAGCTGCGCCAGCTCCCGCTGCTCGAGCTCCTCGCGAATCGACATCGCCATTGCAGGGCCCCCTCGCGACCGGCCCCAACTGAACGAACCACCAGATCAACGGATCTCGTCGAGGAAGCTCGTGCCATGCGCGAGCGGCCCCACGCCGAACGCTTCCGCCAGGGTCTGGCCGAGATCCGCAAACGTCGTCCGGACGCCGAGATCGCCCCCCCCGTTCACCCGCGGGCCGGTGACCAGCAGCGGCACGTACTCCCGCGAGTGGTCGGTGCTGGCCGTCGTCGGGTCGTTGCCGTGATCCGCCGTGATGACGAGCAGGTCGTCCGGCCGGAGCGACCCCAGCACCTCCGACAGGCGCGCATCGAAGCGTTCGAGGTTGGCGGCGTAGCCGGCCACGTTGTTGCGGTGCCCGTAGAGCGTATCGAAGTCGACGAGGTTTGCGAAGATGAGGCCCCGAGGCGTCTCCTCCAGGGCTTCCTCCACCCGGTCCATCCCCTCGTCATCCGATGACGTGTGGATGGCGCGTGTGATGCCATGGCCCGCGAACAGGTCCTCGATCTTGCCGATCGCCACCACCGGGAAGCCGGCGTCCTTGAGGAAATCGAGCAGCGTGCGGTCGAACGGCGGCAGCGCGTAGTCGCGGCGGTTCCCGGTGCGGCGGAAACGACCCGGCGCACCCACGAACGGACGGGCGATGACGCGTAGAACGCCCATGCCTTCGCCGACCAGCTCGTACGCGGTCTCGCAGTACCGATACAGGTCGGCGAGCGGGATCACCTGCTCGTGGGCCGCGATCTGGAACACGCTGTCGGCCGACGTGTACACGATCGGGAAGCCGGTCCGCATGTGCTCGACGCCGAGGTCTTCGATGATCTGCGTGCCCGACGCCGCGATGTTGCCCAGCGTGGGCCGGCCGATCCGCCGCTCGAACTCCGCAACGACGTCCGCCGGGAACCCGTGTGGAAACACGGGAAAGGCCCGGTCGAGGACGAGCCCCATCAACTCCCAGTGCCCGGTCACCGAGTCCTTGCCCGGGGACGCTTCCGCCATGCGCCCGAAGGAGGCGCCCGGCTCGGCAGCCGGTGCCGGGCCGAGCGCCGGGACGAGGCGCGAGAGCCCGAGCGCGTCGAGGGCTGGAAGGTGAAGGTGCACCCGCTTCGCGATGTTGCCCAGCGTGTTGCTGCCCTGATCGCCGTAGTCGGCCGCGTCAGGCAGCTCCCCGATGCCGACGCTGTCGACGACGATGACGATCGCGCGGCCGAAGGAAGGTATGCGCGTCACCGGACCGCGCCTATGGCTGATGGTGGGTGAAGTAGTTGGCGACGGCCCGCGGCGTCCTGATCGTCGCGATCGCGTGCTTGAAGATCATCTGGTCGGTGCCGTCGTGCTCGACGATGACCGCGAACCGATCGAAGTTCTTGATCCGTCCCTCGAAGTCGCTCCCGTCCATCAGGCGGATCTGGACGGTGAGCCGCTCGCGCCGGGCGTAGTTGAGAAACACGTCCTGGATGTTCGGCTGCGCCGGCGCCGTCCTGGCCTCAGTTTGTGTCATCAGCGGACCGTCTCCTCCCGTGCAACGCCTCGATCGAGCCGCTCGTCCAGCAGCCGCTCGACCGCGTCGAGCGTGTCCACGGATTCGCCCGCGCCCGGAATCCAGATTAGATTAGGCTCTTTGCGAAACCAGATCAACTGCCGTCGTGCGTAGCGTCGGTTCTCCTGCACCACAAGCGCCCGCGTCGCCGCCTCGTCGCGGACCCCGTGCAGGTGCTCGAGCGCCTGCCGGTAGACGAGCCCGCCGAACGGGTGCGCGGTTTCCGGGACGCCGCCCGCGATCAGCCCGCGGATCTCGTCGAGCAGGCCCCCCGCGAATTGCTCGTCGACGCGCCGGGCGATGCGGGCCGTCAGGTCGGACGTCGGAAGATGGAGCGCCACGGCGAGGATGTCGTACCCGCTGAGCGGGGAGGACGTCTCGCCAAAATGGTCGGTCAGCGTCCGGCCGGTCAGCCAGTACACCTCCAGCGCCCGCACCAGGCGCATCTGGTCGCCCGGTTGGATCCGCCGCGCGGCCGGGGGATCCACCCGGGCAACCATCCGGTGGAGAAACCCAGGACCATGCCGGCGCGCGATCGCGCGCAGGCGATCCCGCAGGCGATCGTCGCGCCCGGGTCCCGGAAACAGCCCGCGCGTGAGCGCGCGATAGTAGAAGCCGGTGCCGCCGACCAGGATCGGCAGCCCTCCGCGTGCCGTCACGTCCCTGATCACGGCTGCCGCGTCATGCGCGTACTGCGCGGCGGTGTAGCTGGCGGTGGGCTCGACGATGTCGATCAGATGGTGCGGAATGCCACGCCGGGCGGCGACGGGCACCTTGTCCGTGCCGATGTCGAAGCCCCGATAGACGGCCGTTGAATCGCAGCCGATGACCTCGCCGCGGTGCCGTTCGGCGAGCGCGATACCGAGTGCGCTCTTGCCAGTCGCCGTCGGCCCGAGGATAGCGACCAGCAGCAGCCGCCGGCCGGGAACCGGGTGGGACCGGTCAGGCAATGGAGTAGGCGCGCCCACGTCGGTCACCGGGCCACCCAGGCAACCCGCACGAGCATGTAGATGATGACAAGGGTCAGCAGGACGAGGAGCCCGAGCTGTTGCGTACGGGTCATCTCAGCACCGACACATGCCGGTTCTTGGTGCTTCGCTCCTGGTTCTTGGTGCGGTCCCTGGTTCTTGGTTCCTGGTGTGGTGCTTGGTTCCTCGTTCCTGGCAGTCCCCGATTCCGCGCCGGTTCGAACAGAAGGTCGCGACAGCGCACCAAGAACCAGGAACCAAGCACCGCACCAAGAACGAAGAACCAAGGACGAAGAACGGACAGGGATCAGGATTACTGGTACCCCCCCGGCGGCGTCTCGTTGTAGTAGAACGTGACCGTGAAGAACGCCCGCTCGGCCGGGTACTCGGGCGGCAACGGGTACGTCGGGTTCGACGCCGCCAGCGCCCCGTACGCCGCGTTGTTGAAACCATCGACGTCGCACGGTCCGGGCACCGACAGCTCGGTAATCGAGCCGTCCTTGTGTACGTAGAACGTGACGACGACGTGCCCCTTCATCGCCATCGCCGCGTACGGGATGTTCCAGTTGCGCTTGATCTGCGCGATGAAGCGGCGGATCCACGGACCGAACTCGACGCCTTTGGTATCGAACTGGATCGACGGTCCAAACGCCCCTCCACCACCACCCGGGTTGTCGAAGCTGTCCGCCTGCACGTAGCGCTGCAGATTGCGGAGAGCGTCCCCGATCGAACCCGCCAGTCCGGGCGTCCGCCCGCCGGTCCCACCCTGCCCGCGCATCGCGAGCTGCGGTGTCCCGGGTGTCAGGACCGCGTTCGGTCCAGGCGCTTTTGCATCCGAGCCGTTCTGCCCGGGTTGCCCGCCCTGACCCGGCTGCGCCGGCTGCTGCTGGCTGCTCGCGGGAGATGGCGGCCTCGCGGGAACGGGCCGCGGCGGAGCCGTCGCGAGCGCTTCGACGCGTTCCCGGGTGTTGCCGCGCGAGAACGGCAGATCGTTGGTCGGGTTCTTCGATCGTTCAGGTGCCTGCGCGTTGCGGTCCTTGTCCGACGCCTCGGCGCGCGGCGTTGGCGGCCTGGTCGCCGGCATGTCGAGGCGCGGCTGCACGAAGACGAACCGGGGTGCCTCGCGCTCGCGCTGCTTCTCGAGCAGGATCTGCTGCTCGAGCCGCCGCGCTGCGTCGTCCGCACCCGGGAATGCGGGCATCGAGAGGACAGCCACTGTCACCAGCAGGTGAATGACAAACGAGAGCAGAAGGCCCTCACGCCAGGAAATGGCGCGTTCGATCGGGGAGATATCGGGGTGATTGTCCTCGAAGTCAAAGTACATCAGCGGGTTAACCGATTATAGCACTCCAGGCCGATCACCAGCGGTCCGGCGCGAGCCCTCAGCCGCAAGCAAATCCGGCGCCCGGCCAGGCGGCCGCACAGAAGTCAACGCCCGGTGCTTGGCATCTCATGTTCGGCATCCGGCTTGACGCCGACGTACAGATAGACGATGCCGAACGTCAGAGAGTTGAACCGGACACGGGAGAAGCCGGCCGTCTGGAGCTCAGCAGCCATCGCTTCCGGCGGGGGAAACGCACCGACCGAGGCGGGAAGGTAGTCGTAGGCGCCTCGATGCCTCGAGACGAGGCGGCCGATGCGCGGGAGGATCGTGCGGAAGTACCAGAGATAGAGGGGACGGATTCCCGCCACCCGGGGAATGCCAAACTCGAGGATCGCCAGCCGGCCGCCCGCACGCAGCACGCGGTAGATCTCGCGGAATGCCCGCTCGGGCGCTTCCACGTTGCGGATGCCAAACGCGATGGTCGTCGCGTCGATCGAGGCGGTGGCAACAGGGATCCGCGTCGCATCCCCCTGCACGAGCCAGATCGGCTGCGGCGACGCGCCGACCTTCCGGACGCCGCACGCCAGCATCTCGCGGGCGAAATCGATCCCGAGGACACGGGCGGCGCGCCTGTGGCCTCTGACTGCCGCCAGGGCGAGATCCGCCGTGCCCGCGCAGAGGTCGAGCACCGTCTCGCGCCCGGTCAGCTCCAGCGACGCGATGGCGCGCGCCCGCCAGTGGCGGTCGCGGCCGGCACTGAGCAAATGGTTGAGCAGGTCGTAGCGCGGCGCGATCGCGTCGAAGATGGCCGCGACACGCGCCGGCTGCTTGTCGATCGTGCGGGGCTCGGCTCCCGGGTCCCGGAGTTCATCTCTCATTCCCATGGAGGGTACAGGTCCTGTTCGAACCCCAGCGCGGTGAGGATCTTGCCCGCCACGAACGCGGCGAGGTCGTCGAGCGTCTGCGGCCCCTGGTAGAAGGCCGGCATCGCCGGCAGGACGATCGCGCCCGCTTCGGCGGCGCTCACCATGTTGCGCAACTGCGGCAGGCTCATGGGCGTCTCGCGCGGCACCAGCACGAGCGGCCGCTTCTCCTTCAGCATGACGTCGGCCGCCCGCTCGATCAAGTTGCGCGAGAGGCCGTTCGCCACGCCCGCGAGCGTCTTCATCGAGCAGGGCACCACCACCATGGCGTCGCTCGGGCGGCTGCCGCTCGCCATCGAGGCTCCCAGGTCGCGGTTGCTGTGCACCCGCACCGTGCCCGTCAGCGGCGCCGCCGGGTAGCGGGAGGCGAGGTACGGGGACAACCGCTCGACCGCGGCCTCGTCGCCCAACTCGTCACGCAACAGGCGCCGGCCGAAGTCGCTGACGACCAGCTCGATTGCGCAGCCGCGCGAGAGGAGGGCGGCAAGCGTGCGCGTCGCGTAAATGGCGCCGCTGGCCCCGGTAATCGCCACCACGATCCGCCTGGCGGGCGGCGCTAGGTCAGGAGACATAGACAGAAGCTGCGGTGACCACGAAGTAGAGGATCCCGACGTACCCGTTCAAGTCGAAGGCGCGCTTCACCTGCGAGAGGTCATCCTGGCTCACCAGCGACTGCTCGTAGGCGAGCAGCAGCGCCACGGCCGCGACGCCGGGCAGATAGAGCGGCCCGAGCCGCGCGACCAGGGCGAGCGAGGCGAGCGAGATGACCGTGATCAGGTGCATCGCGCGCGAGACCGACAGCGCGGCGACCACGCCGAAGCGCTGCGGGATCGAGCGCAGGCCGTGCACGCGATCGAACTCGAGGTCCTGGCAGGCGTAGAGCACGTCGAAGCCCCCCACCCAGGTGCCGATGGCGAGCGCGAGCAGCCAGGGCTCCCACCCGCCACGGCCTCCGGCGGCCAGCCATCCGCCGACCGGCGCGACCGCCATGGCGAGGCCGAGGAAGAACTGCGTGTACGCCGTGTAGCGCTTGGCGAGCGAGTACCAGAACACGATCGCGAGGGCGACCGGCGAGAGCGCGAAGCAGATCGGCCCGAGCTCGTACGCGCTCAGGAGGAAGATGAGTGACGCGGCAATCACGAACAGGCGGCCTTCCCCGAAAGAGATGGCACCGCGTGGCAGCTCGCGCGCGGCGGTGCGGGGATTGAGGACATCGAAGCTCGCATCCGCCAGGCGGTTGAATCCCATCGCGGCGCTTCGCGCCGCCACCATGGCAACGATGATCCACAGCACCTGCCGCCACGTGATCGGCTGCCGGAGCGACGCCAACAGGGCGCCGGTCAGCGCAAACGGCAGCGCGAACACCGAATGGCTGAAGCGGACGAACGACAGATACGTTCGGAGGCGCGACGACATCTCGCTCGATATTCTGTCAGTTCTTGGTTCTTCGTGCTTGGTTCTTGGTGCGAGTCCTTGGTGCTCAGTTCCTGGCGCGGGTGCCCGATGCTTGGCAGGAGGCACCTGGTGCGGCCCAGGGACCAGGAACCGCACGAAGCACGAGGAACCAGGAACTAGGCGTTGTTCACCCAACGTACCTGTTCCGGCCGGATGCCGCTGACCAGATACTCTTCGACGTCGTCCACGCCGTCGGGCACATCGACCGCGATCACCTCGGCGCGCCGGCCCGGCTCGAGCGTGCCGAGATCGGCCTCGAAGCCCAACGCCCGCGCGCCCTGCCGGGTGGCGCTGTCGAGCAGCGCCGAGGCAGCCACCTCCGGCGCGAGGCGCCGCATCAGCGCCAGCTCCTCGAACAAGCTCATGTCGGGCGCGCACGCGAGGCTGTCGGTGCCCACGGCGACGCGGACGCCCGAAGCGTAGAACTGCGCGATCGGCGGCACGCCGGCACCCGTGTGCAGGTTGCTGCGCGGGCAGGTGACGAGCGTCGCCCCGCGGCGCGCCAGCAGCCGCAGCTCGTGCTCGCTGAGCCGCACGCCATGTACGGCCAGGACGCGCGCACCGAGGAAACCCGCGCGGTCGAGGAACTCGGCCGGCCCGCACTTCGGCGGCACCCAGCGCGGATCCCACGCGCCCAGCCCCTCGAGGAACTCCCGCCACGCGCCGCCGCCGTCGCGGAGAAACGTGATCTCCTCGCGCGACTCGCCCAGGTGAACGCTCGACGGCGCAAAGGGGTGGCGGTCGAGGTCCTGCTTGATTGCGCGGAACAGCAGAGGCGCCACAGAGTACGGCGCGTGCGGGGCCAGCGTCACGCGGACGCGATCGGTCCATGCGAGCGTCTCGAGCCGCAACCGCGCCTCCCGCACAAGCGCCACCGGGTCATCCGGGTTGAACGTGATCAGCTCGTAGAAGACGACGGCGGATAGCGGGCTTGCCAGCAGGTGTTCGACCGACGCGAGCGCATTGCTGATGTCGCCGACGGCGGAGGTGCCGGCCCGCCTTGCGCCGGTGATGGCCGCCGCCATCGTGCAGCCGACGACGACGGGATCGGGCGGCCGTCGCCGCTGCTCCATCAGCGAGCTGATCCAGTCGATGAAAATGTGGCTCGCCGGGACGGCGTCACGCAGCCAGGCCAGCTCGACGTGCGTGTGCGCGTTCACCAGACCAGGAAGCACCGCCACCTGCCCGAGGTCCGCCTCGTCCGCGGCCGGCCCGTCTTCGGCCGGTCCCGGTGCCTCGCCGCCCCGAGTGCGCCCGAACGCGACGATGCGGCCCCGGTCCACGGCGAGCCAGCCGTCGCGAATGGGGGGCGAGGCGATCGGGAGGATCCAGGCCGCTTGGTATCTCGTCATGCGGGGTTCAGCGGCCTCTCAGCGCTCCCGCGCCTGTCGCTGCCGTTTTCCGGCGGCGCTGCGCGCCTCGTACCGGCCCAGCTCGGCGGGTACCGAGGCGTCGCCGTCCGCGCGGGCGGTTGCCAGACGTGACAGGCGCGGAACGGGCCGGCCGCGGAAAACCGGGTCCCCAAGGATCTGGTAGTGCATGTTCCGCCGCTTCGCGGTGAAGCCGGCGTTCTCGATGTTGCGGACGATCTCGACCTCGTCCATGCAGTAGCTGGCGCCGGCCGCACGGACCACGTTCTCCTCGATCATCACGCTGCCCATGTCGTTGGCGCCGAACGCGAGGCTCAGCTGCCCCACCTTCCCGCCTTGTGTCACCCAGGAGGCCTGCAGGCTCGGGAAGTTGTCGAGCACCAGGCGCGCCGTGGCCAGCGTGCGCAGGTACTCGATGCCGGTCGCCTCTTCCCCACCCAGCTCGGTGTGCTCGGGCTGATAGCTCCAGGCAATGAAGGCGGTGAAGCCGCCGGTCTCGTCCTGCAGCTCGCGCAAGCGCACCATGTGCTCGATCCGCTCCTCGAGCGTTTCCACGGTCCCGTACATCATCGTTGCCGTCGTGCGCAGCCCCGCACGGTGCGCATGGCGCATGACGTCCAGCCACTCATCGGAGGTCGCCTTCCCGTCGCAGTGGAGGATCCTGCGCACGCGGTCGACGAGGATCTCGGCGCCGCCGCCTGGAATCGAATCGAGGCCCGCGTCGACGAGCCTGGCGATCACCTCCGGAATGGACCGCCGTGACAGCCGCGAGAGATGAACGACCTCGGGGGGCGACAAGGCATGAAGACGGAAGGCGGGATACCGCGCCTTGACGGCCCGGAACAGGTCCTCGTACCACGCGAGCGGCAGATCCGGATTGTGGCCGCCCTGCAGGAGGAGCTGCCCGCCTCCGAGCGCGATCGTCTCGTCAATCTTCCGAAGGATCTCCTCGAAGCCCAGCACGTAGCCGTCGGAGGCGCCGACCGGGCGGTAGAACGCACAGAACGTGCACCTGGCCACGCACACGTTCGTGTAGTTGACGTTGCGGTCGATGATGTAGGTGACCAGCCGGTCCGGGTGCTTGTGCGCGCGGACCGTGTCAGCGAGCCGGCCAAGCAGGTGCGTGGGCGCGTGGCGATACAGCTCGGCAGCCTCGCCCGCGCTCAGGCGCTCGCCAGCCATCACCTTGGCGGAGGTCGTCTCGATGCTCACCTGGGACCCATTCGAGGACAGAAGTCAGAATCCAGGAGTCAGAATACGGAATCCAGGACACAGGACACAGAATACAGGAGGAGAACGGCTGAGCTACGGAAAGAACTGCAGCTTCCCGGCGCTGGGGACGAACCGCAGATCGGCCGCGGCCCCGTAGAACCTCCGCAGCCCGGCCAGCTCGTCCTCTCCAAGCTGGTACTTCATATTCTCGCGTAGGTATCGCGCACCCACCGCCGCCTTCTCGTCGTCATCCGGGTAGTACTGGCGCGCGACGTCGTCGCTCGCCGCCACGCCGGCATCGCGCGCGGCCTGCATCGCCGCGACGCCGCCCGCGTCGATGGCCCCTGCCCGCCCGGCCCAGACGGCATAGACGAAGGGCAGTCCCGTGAGCGCCAGCCACTCCTCGCCCAGGTCGATCTTGTCGAGCCCCAGGCCGTCGTGGTCGGCAAAGAGGGCGGGGTCCCCGATGAGCAGCGCCGCATCGCAGCGCTTCACCATCGCCTCGAGGTCTGGCGGCAGGGTGACGAGCTTCGGCTCGATGTCGAACGACTGGGCGCAGAGGATGCGCAGCAGCATCACCGAGGTGCGCGAGCTGCTGTCGATGGCGATCGAGCGGATGGCGTTCACCGGCCGCGTGCTGAACAGCGCCACCGAGGCGGCGGTGCCGCGCGAGGCGATCGCGACGCCCGGGACAATCCGGTAGTCGGATCGCTGGAGGTACTCGATCGACGGGATCACGCCGAGGTCGATCCGGCCCTCGTGAAGCAACGACGCGCACCTGGAGGGAACGTCGAACCTGAGCGCGAACCGATCGGCCTGCGCGTCCAGGCCGCGCACCAGCGGGCGCGCGTTGAGGTAGCCAACGGCGCCAAGGCGTATCGGAGTCATCGGTGGAGCACCTCGAAACGACCGTCCCGTTCGACGGGTGTCAGCGACGCGGCGCGGATGTTGCGGCGGATCTCCTCGAGGGGGGCGCGGCGCCGGCCCTGCTCGATCGTCTCGAGCGGCGAGACACCATCCACGTCGTCAGCGCCAAAGGTCAGGGCGACCTGCGCGAGCTTGGCGCCCGACCGGGCCCAGTCCACCTGGATCGACTCGATGCCGGTCAGGAGCAGTCGCGCAAGCGCCACGCGTTTGACGTCGTCGTAGCCGGTCGACGGTTCCGCCGGATCGCCCTGCCGTGCCAGCGGGGCGAAGCTGCGCAGGCATCCGAGGCTCCGCTGCAGTTCGCCGAGGTGCCGCAGCAGGGCCAGAAACGCCCCGCTTTCGAGCTGCCGGTGCACGGTGACGCGTGCCAGGAGCAGGCCCGCCCGCGAGACCGCTGCGAGAGAGTCCCGCCGCCGGTGAAGCAGGTCGATCGGCGCTTCGGCGATCAGCTCGAGACCCGCCTCACGCAACTCCTCGAGCAGGGAGCCGATGTCGCGTGTCTCGGCGGCCGACAGCGCCTCGACGTCGGCGAGCGAGAAGCCGGACACCGGCACCCCGGCCGTCTGTCTCCCAACCTGACGCACTCGCGCCGCGGCCTGTTCGATGCTCTGCGGCCTGCCGGCGATGCGCACCTCGCCGGCGGAGGGCGGCAGCGGCGCCCGCAGCGGGCCGTCCAGCGGCACATCGGCCACGCGCACGAACGTCGCGCGATCGCCGTGGCGGCGGCGGCGAACCTCGTCGGCAAGCATCCCGATCGAGACGATGTCGGTCGTCGCGAGAATCACGCTTGCGTCGGCGGCGTCCAGGGTGTCGCCGGACGCGATCTTAGCTGCAATGTCAGAGAGGGCGGTGGCCATGGGGTGCGCGTGTCAGATCTTCGCACGAGGTGCGGCGGGGGACGGCTGCGGAGATCAACAGGTGTGCCATTCGACGGTCCGGGCCAGATCGAGGTGCAAGAAGTTGATTTTACCCGATTTGTCGCGCCAGCGGCGGCCTGGGCCCGGGCCGCCGTCCTCGCGCGCGATCCGCGCCGCGACAAGCGGGACCGCGCTTACTCGTCCCGAGCCGAGCGTCATCGCAGGCAACTGCCGCCTGCCTGCTGCCCCATCACCTCGACCCAGCACCCCAGGTACCTGTTGTCGCGGCTCCTCCCATCCACTTCGGACAGATGTGAAAGACACCCGCCATCAGGTAGGACAGCGCCACCAGGGCCAGCTCGACGCCCAACCGCCGGCGCCGGGCGACCATCACCGCGAGCCCCGCGAACGCAACCAGGTAGACGGGCGCGTTCGGGACGAGGCCGAACTGCTGATCGAAGAGCAGCCCGGGAAATGACGTCGGAAGCTCGGCCAGGCTCGTCTGCGTGTAATCGCCGTAGGGTGCCGCGGGGCTGAACGTGCCCCAGAACGACCAGCGCCGCCAGCAGCCACTAGGGTGACAGCACGCCGAGACGCGTGGCGCGCGGCCCGGCATCGGTGACCGCGAGGTTGCCGAACGAAAGCCAGAGTGTGAAGCCGAGACAGGCGCCCGCCGAGAGCCGTAGTGCCAGCCGTCCCATCGAGCCGGTCATGCTACCACACCGCGCCCGGCGCGGCCCCGGGCCGGCGAGGCTAATCGGCCGTCCCCGCTGAGGGTCTCGAAATCCGCTGCCAGATCTCGGCCGCTCGCCGGCCGGCCTCTTCCGTGGTCACCACGCGGCGGGGCCATTCGCGCGTGAAGCCCTCCGAGGGCCACTTGCGCGTGGCGTCAATCCCCATCTTGCTGCCGTACGCCGGCAGGTCCGAGGCGTTCTCGAGGTCGTCCATCGGCCCGCGCGTGAACTGGATGTCTCGTTCGGGATCGACGTGCGTCCCGACGATCCACGCCACCTCGTGCTCGTCCTGCACGTTCACGTCCTTGTCGACGACGACGATCACCTTCGAGAAGATGAGCTGGCCGAGCCCCCAGAAGGCGTTCATCACCTTGCGGGCGTGGCCCGGGTAGCGCTTGTCGATCGAGACCAGCACCAGGTTGTGGAAGATGCCGGCCGCCGGAAAGTGCATGTCCACGATCTCCGGCAGCGTCTTGCGAATTATCGGGAGGAAGATGCGCTCGCTCGCCTTCCCGAGATAGTAGTCCTCCATCGGCGGGATGCCGACGATCGTCGCTAGGTAGGTCGGCTTCTTCCGGCGCGTGATGCACTGCAGGTGGAAGACGGGGAAGTCGTCCGCCAGCGAGTAGAAGCCGGTGTGGTCGCCGAATGGGCCCTCGCGGCGCCGCTCACCGGGCTCGACGTAGCCTTCGAGGACGATGTGCGCGTTCGCCGGGACTTCCAGATCGACGGTCGCGCCCTTCACCAGCTCGACGCGCCGGCGGGAGAGAAACCCCGCGAGCAGCAGCTCGTCGAGGCCTTCCGGCATCGGCGCCGTCGCGGCATACGCGAGCACAGGGTCGGGGCTGAACGCCACGGCGACCTCGAGCCGGCGCCCGAGGCGCTCGGCCACCCGGTGATGCTGCGCGCCGCCCTTGTGGCGCTGCCAGTGCATACCGGTCGTGCGGCCGTCGAACACCTGCATGCGGTAGGTGCCGATGTTCCTGGTGCCGGTCTCCGGGTCCTTCGTGAAAACGAGCGGGAAGGTGATGTAGCGGCCGCCGTCCTCCGGCCAGCAGCGCAGGATCGGCAGCTCGTCGAGCGTCGCCTCGCGGCTGATGACCTCCTGGCACGGCGCGTCCTTCACCGTCTTTGGGACCAGGTCGCGCAGGCGGAGGGCCGTCGGCAGCAGCTTCATCGCTCCCATCAATCCGCGCGGAAAGGTCGGCGTCATCACGTGCTCGATCTCGCGCGACAGATCGTCGAGCGACGGCACGCCGAGCGCGAGCGACATCCGCTCCATCGAGCCGAAGAGGTTGGTGGCGACCGGAATGTCGAACCCGGTGGGCCGTTCGAACAGCAGCGCCGGGCCGCCGCCGGGCGACTTGCAGGCGCGGTCCGTGACGGCGGTGATCTCGAGGTTGGGGTCGGCAGGATCGGCCACGCGCGCGAGTTGGCGGCGCCGCTCGAGATCGGCGAGGAACGAGTCGAGGTCTGGGTACATGACGGCCTGCTGGCTGCTCGGCGCGGAAACCTCGTCGCGCCGGTGTTCACGTCAAGGCAGAATGCCGCGCGCCTCGGCCACGAAGGCGGCCGCATACGAAACGTGCGTCACCACTCACGGATGGACGATCTCCACGGTAAAGGATACCGGGTCCACAATGTGGCCCACATCGTACACCCTCACGCAGTAGTTGCCGGAAGAGGAAATCGACCCGCTCAGCGCCGACCCCTGTGTGGCGTTGTCATTCGCTATCACGATCGTACACGCGGCGCCGTTCCAGGTGCCCAGGCTCATTCCGATCAGAAGCGTGCTGTCCGGACCGACGCTGGTGAGCGTGGCGGTCACCGTCCCGGAGGCCTGAGCCACGAACGGGTACGTCGCCGCCCCGTTCTGGTTCAGGTTTCCCGAGAAGGTCTCCGTGACGGTCTGAGTCGGCTGCGTGGGGGTGCTGCTGCTGTTGTTGTTGTTGCAGGCCCATCCGGTCAGCACCACGAGCATGACCGGCAGAAGGCCACGGTGAATCGATCGTCGCATGCGTTCTCCTTCGCAGTATCAAGACCTGGCCCGCTTCCCTGACGCCGCTACCTATCATGCTTCTCGTGTCAGCTGCCTTGAGCCATGCGTTCGGCGATTGCCTGGGCGAGTCGGACGGCCCGTCGTCCATCTTCACCCGTGACAAGCGGCGGCCGACCGGACCGGGCCGCGTCGAGGAAGTCCTCCAACTCGCGCTTGAGCGGCTCTTCGCGCACGATCTCAATCTTCCCGCCTTCGATCGAGGGCCGCCTCCCGTCGCCGCGCACGAGCCGGTACACCTCGAGCTCCTGGGCGCCGTAGTCGATCGACAGGTACGCGTCCGGCTGGAAGAAGCGGATCTTCCGCACCCGGTCGCGGCTGATGCGGCTGGCGGTGATGTTGGCGATGCAGCCGGAGGCAAAACGGAGGCGGGCGTTCGCGATGTCGATGCGGCTCGTGAGCACGGGCACGCCGACCGCCTCGATCGACTCCACCGAGGAGGCGACCAGCGACAGCACGATGTCGAGGTCGTGGATCATCAGATCGAAGACGACGTCGACATCGAGGCTGCGCTCAGAGAAGCTGCCCAGCCGGTGCACCTCGATGAACCGCGGCCCGGCCAGGAACCGGCGGGCGGCCGACACCGCCGGGTTGTGACGTTCCGTGTGGCCGACGGCAAGCGTGGCACCTGACGCCGAGGCCGCCGCGAGCATCGCGTCGGCCTCGGCCACCGAGCGGGCCAGCGGCTTCTCGACGAGCACAGGGATGCCGCGCTCCAGAAACGGCAGGGCCACGGCCAGGTGGCTCTCGGTCGGCACCGCGAGCGTGACCGCGTCCACCGCGCCCAGATCCGCCCCGTCGTAGAGAGATCGCGTCCCGGTCGACGCGGCGACCCGGTCGGCCCGCTCACGGTTGATATCCACGACCGCAACCAGCTCGACGCCCTCCAGGGTCGAAAGGATCCGAGCATGATGCCGGCCCAGGTGGCCGACGCCGATGACGGCGATGCGAAACGGAAACGCCGTATTCATGATGCTCGGTTCTTGGTCCGTTGTTCCTGGTCCTTGGTGCGGTTGGTGGTTCGAGGTTCATGGTGCGACGGCAGGCACTGTTCCGCGGCAAGAACCAGGAACCATGAACCACACCAGGGACTAAGGACTCCAAGGACTTCGCCGTTCACTCGCGACCCGTTGCTGTCGAAGTCGTTGGTCGTCCGACAATCGTGATGCCCGCGCCGTCGGCGGCGCGGATCACCTCGTTGCCGTCGAGGACCAGCGTCCTGCCCTCGTCGATCGACAGCGCGGAGGCCCCCGCCGCCCGCATCGCCTCGATGGTCCGCCCGCCGACGACCGGAACGTCGAACCGCATGTCCTGGTTCGGCTTCGCCACCTTGACGACCCGCACGCCGGCGCCCGCGAGCCGGCCCGCGCGCGCGATCACCTCGTCGGTCCCTTCCATCGCCTCGATCGCCACCACCGCGGCGTTCTTCACGGCGATCGTCTGCCCGATGTCCAGGCCGGCAATGGCCTCAGCCATCCGGTAGCCGAAGGCGAAGTCCGCCTGCTCCTCCGGCGACGGCTGCCGGGCCGTCAGGACCCCCGGCCGGGCCATGAGCGGCTTGAGGAACGCGGTCGAGTCGATCAGCTCGATCCCGTTCTCCGACAGCACGTCGGCCACGGCGGAGATCAGCGCGTCCGTGTTCCTCGACCGGAGGCGCATCAGGACGGACAGGAGCACGCGATCGGGCACGACTCCCGAGAAGATCTTCACGTGCTTGACCTGTCCGGCCATGACGGCGCGCGTCACGCCGGCCTCCCGGAGGATGGCGATGCACCGGCCCAGCTGGCCGAGCGATACCCACTCCAGCCGCGCGCGCGGCTCGCGGGCCGCCGCCTCCTCGAGCCCGGGCCACGCCTCCTCCTTGATGGCCACAACGACGACGTCGTGGCCCAGGCTGCGGGCGGCATCGAGGACAAGAAAAGGGAAGGTGCCGTTGCCGGCGATCAGGCCAAGGCGCATCTCACTAGGCGATAGACGATAGGCACTGGGCGTCAGTCCTCGGCGCCTGTCTGGTGGTCCCGACGGCTCGGGCGGTGAAGCAGCACGCCTCGCGTGGAGCTGCGGATGAAGTCGACGAGGTACTGCACCTCGGGGCAGGCGACGTCGGGATCGCCCTCGATCTCCCGCAGCGCGCGGCTCGTGTTCAGCGTGAGCAGGTAGCGGTACGCGCGCTTCAGCTTGTCGACGAGCTCCGGCGAGAAACCGCGGCGCACGAGCCCGATGGTGTTCAGCCCGTAGATCTTCGCGGGTCGCGCGCCCACCGTCTTCCCGTACGGCAGCGCGTCCTTGGTCACGACCGAGAAGCCGCCGATGAACGCATGCCGGCCCACCCGGCAGAACTGGTGGACGCCGGAGAGCGCGCTGATGGTCGCAAAGTCCTCGACCGTCACATGCCCGCCGAGCGTCGCCGCGTTGCCGAAGATCGTCTCGCTGCCCACCTGGCAGTCGTGCGCAACGTGCGCGTACGCCATGAACAGGTTCTGGTCCCCGATCCGCGTGTGCCCGCCTCCTCCTCTCGTCCCCTTATGGATCGTCACGAACTCGCGGAAGATGTTGCGCCGGCCGATGGTGAGGCGCGTCTCCTCGCCGCCGTACTTCAGGTCCTGGGGCGGCAACCCGATCGAGCAGAACGGTGAGATCCGGTTGTCGTCGCCAATCTCCGTCCATCCGTCGATCACGCAGGAGGCGCCGATCCGGCAGTTCGCGCCGACCCTCACGCGGGGCCCGATGATGGCGTACGGGCCGACGGAGGTGCCGGCGCCGATCTCGGCGCCCTCGGCGACACGCGCCGCCGCGTCGATCTCGGGCGCCCCCTGCACGACCGCAAGCAGCAGCTCCGCCTCGGCGACCACCTGGTCGTTCACGTACGCGACACCGTGCACGCGCGCGAGCGGGGGGCGGCCCTTCCGCCGGGTCACCTCGATCCGGACGCGATCGCCCGGCACCACCTGCTTGCGGAACTTGGCGTCGTTGACGCCGCGCAGGAACACCTGACCGGTCGGCTTCCCGTCGTCGCGATGAAGCAGCAGCAGCGTCGCCACCTGCACAAGCGTCTCGATCATCAGGACGCCCGGCATCAGCGGCACCCCGGGAAAATGACCCTGGAAGAAGTCCTCGTTGACGGTGACGTTCTTGAACGCCACCAGCCGCTCGCCAGGCTCGTGCTGGTCGATGGCGTCGACGAGGAAGGACGGGTAGCGGTAGCAGAGGCGGTCGAGCAGGCCCGGAATGTCGATGGCCACAGCGGTCACGGATGACGACTCCGGATGCAGGGATAGCACCAAAATACATCATCATAGCATCCCTGCCCCGGAATTCCCGCGCGGCTCACTGCTGCTTGGGCGCGGTCCCCGCCGTCGCCGCGTTGAAACGCTTGATGACGTCGCTCGTGATGTCGAGACCGAGGTCAGCCCACACGATGCCCGCGTCGGCCTGGCTGAAGAGCATGTAGAGGCCCTTCTCGGTCGCCATCTGCTGGATGATCGGCATCAGCTTGCGCTGGAACTCGTTCTGCAGCTCCTGCTGCAGGTCCTGCACCTCGGCCTGCGCGTCCTGCGTCGCACGCTGGATCTCAACCTGCAGGCGGTCGATTTCCTTCTGCGCCCTGTCCTTGGCCTCGTCCGACAGGACGCTGCTCGCCTGCAGCTTCTGCTGCGCCGCCTGAAGCTGCTTGTTCCTCTCGCCCAGCTCGGCCACCTTCTTGTCGTTGAGCGCCTTCACCTTCGCGGTCGAGGCCTTGCCCTCGTCCGATTCCTGGGCGATGCGCTGGATGTTGATGTAGGCGACCTTCGCGCCTTCCGGGAACGGGCGCGGCGGCTGCGGCACCGGGGCGGTCGGCGGCGGCTGCGCCGGCGGCGGCGTCGCGGGCTTCTGCGCCGGCGGCGGCGGCGGCTGCTGCTGCGCGGGCGGCTGCTGCGCCCGCTCCTGGGCAGAGGTCGAAGCGGCCACCAGCGCGAAGCCCAAGGCCGCGGCAACGGTGAAAGCTCTCATCGGTACAACCCTCTCCTCGAAACAGGCTGGCGGTCCCGCAAGGCGGGCGCGCCAGCACGACGACTCCGACGGGTCACGGCGCGGCGACCGAGCGTGCAATTCTACCTCAGGCCCAGCCGCAACCCTCGTGGAACTCCGACCCGGATGCTCCCGAACGCCCCGGGAGACATCCTCCCGTCCCTCGCGCTACTGCTGCGGCGGCTTGGGCGCGGTCCCGGCGGCCGCAGCGTCCATGCGCTTGATGACGTCCGCGCTGAGGTCGAGGCCGGCATCGGCCCAGACGATGCCGGCGTCAGGGTACGCGAGGAGCATCTGCAGCCCCTTCTCTTGTGCGACCTGCTGCAGGACGGGCATCAGCTTCTTCTGGAACTCCGCCTGCAGCTCGCGCTGCAGCTCTTCGACCTCCGCCTGCGCGTCCTGCTGGGCGCGTTGGATGTCGACCTGCAGCTTCTCAGCCTCCTTCTGGAGCCGGGCCCGCGCATCGTCGGTGAGCGCGCCCGCCGACTGGAGCTTCTTCTGCACCGCCTGCAGCCACTCGTTCTTCTCGTTCAGCTCGGCCAGCTTCTTCTGCTGCAGCGCGTTGATCTGTGCCGCCGCGGCCTTCCCCTCCGCCGATTCGGCGGCGAGGCGCTGGAGCTCGACAAACGCCATCCTGGCCCCTTCGGGGAACGGGCGCGGCGGCTCCGGCGCGGGCGGCTCCGGCGCGGGCGGCGCCGGCTGGGCCGGTGGCGGCGTCGCCGGCTTCTGCGCCGCCGGCTGCTGCTGCGCGGGCGGCGGCTGCTTCGGCTTCTGCGCGAGAGTGGGAGCGGCCACGAGCGCGAAACCCAGGGCCGCGGCCACGGTGAGAGCGTTCATCAGGACGGTCCCCTTCCTCGAACGCCGGCTTGGCTGTCTATCAGTTGCCCGCCGGGGCGACGGCTGGTCGGTGGCACGTCGGGCTCGGTCGCGACACGCGTCGAACGCCGCCGGCCGGCATCCGCCCGCGCATCCGGGGGAGGCATTACTTGCCGGGCGCCTTCGTTCCGGCCGCATCGAGCCGCCTGATGATCTCGGCGCTCAGATCCAGACCGGTGTCCGCCCACACGATGCCGGCATCCGCCTGGCTGACCACCATCTGCAGCCCCTTCTCGGCGGCGATCTGCCGGACGATCGGCATCAGCCGGCGCTCGAACGCTCCCTGGAGCTGCTGCTGCACCTGCTGCAGCTCGTTCTGGGCGTCCTGCTGCGCGCGCTGCATGTCGAGCTGGAGCCGCTCCCCTTCCTTCTGCAGCTGACGGTCGTTGGGCGACGCCTGCAGCCTCTGCTGCGTGGCCTGCAACGCCTTGTTCTTCTCGTTCAGCTCGGCCAGCTTCTTCTGTTGCAGCGCCTGAACCTTCGCCGACGAGGCCTTGCCTTCGTTCGATTCGCTGGCAATCCGCTGCAGGTTGATGTACGCGATCTTCGCCCCCTGCGGGAACGGCGGCGCAGGCGCCCGCTGCGCGGGCGCAGGCCTTTGGGCGGGCGTCTGGCCGGCCGGCTTCTGCGTCCCCGGCCCGGACTGCGCGATGGCGGCCGCGGCCACGAGCGTCCCGGCGAGGGCGGCGGTCACGAGCGTGGATTTCATCGAGTCCCTTCTCTCCCTGTCGGCCACCCGCAGCGCTTCGACGGGCACGACGCGCCGACCCGGAAGTCGTTCCGTGTCCCCGCCGCGGTGCGGATTCGCTAGAACGTCGAGCCGACGGCGAAGCGGAAGCTGAACGCCTTCGCCAGCGTCCCGTCGTTGTTGTAGATGCCCTCGCGGTTCGGATTGTAGGCGAAGATCAAGCGGAACGGGACGTTCAGCACCGGCATGAAGAACCGGACCTCCGCCCCGGTCGAGGTCTTGAACGCGCTGGCGCGGCCGGCCGTGACCGTCTGGCCGGAAACCGAGTTCACGATGCTGCTCACCACCGCATAGGGATCGCCGGCAAGCGCCGTCAGCGCGCCCGGGTAGACCACGGTTGTGATCGGCTCCTTCCACGCGAAGGCCTGGCCGACATCGCGCACCTGCGCGGCATCGAAGAACAGCACCAGCCGCACCGGGCCGGCGATGGAGATCAGGTACTCGGCATTGAAGAGCAGGCTCTTGTTCCCGCCGACCACCAGCCACGAGTTGGGCGCCTTGGGACCGATCGAACGGATGTCGTAGCCGCGCACGCTGTACTCGCCGCCGAGGAACAGCTTCTCGAAGATCGGCAGCTCGGCGGCGTTCCCGCTGAAGGGCGAGATGTACTCGACCTGCGCCCGCAGCCCGATGGAGGTGCGCTTGGTGTGCTGAAGGTACCACACGCCCTCGACCATCGGCTTAAAGAAGTCGGTGTTGCCGCCGAGGCCGGCCAGGTCGATCGAGGCGGTGTAGCGCCGCCCGGTGGTCGGGAACAGCGGGTTGTCCACGGTGTTGTGCACGATGCTCGGCGAGATCTTGCTGACCGAGCGCGAGCCATTCTGCCCGATGAGCAGCGAGTCGGCCAGGTAGGGGTCCTGCGCGAGGAGTGCCGGGTTGGTGTACTGCGAGTTGATGTCGCTGACGCGCACCGTCTCATAGCTGTAGCTGAGGAACATGCGCGTGAAGTCGGCGAGCGGGAAGCCGAAGACGATGTTCCCGCCGGTGGAGGCCTGCGTGAAGGCGCCGATGTAGCGCAGCTCGCGCTTGAAGAGGTTGACCCCGCCCGTGATCGCGCGGTCGAACAGGTAGGGCTCGGTGAAGGCGACCTGGTAGTTCTGCGCGCGCGAGCCGGCCTGGAGCGAAATGGTGAACGTCTCGCCGCGCCCCATGAAGTTGGCCGTCTGGAAGCCGAGCTGGCCGAAGAAGCCCTCGAACTGGGAGACGCCGGCGCCGAAGGTGATCTGGTTCCGGTTCTGCTCCTCGAACTTGAGCGTGACGTCCACCTTGTTGTCGGTGGCCGGTGTCTTCTGGACGTCGATGTCCTTGCCGCCCTCGATCGGCTTGAAGTAGGCGAGCTGGTTGATCCGCTTGATGCTGTACTTGAGCGCCTCGGTGTTGAACACGCCCCCTTCGTACAGCCGCAGCTCGCGCCTGACCACGTTGTCGCGTGTCGTCGTGTTGCCGACGAACGTGATCCGGCTGATGAAGTACTGCTTCCCTTCCTGCAGCCGCACGGTGACGTCGACGATCGGGTTCCCGCCCTTTCGGGCCGGAGCGGCCGCCGCCGGCTTCCCCCCGTCGCCCGCGGCGCCCGTGGCGGCGGCCGGATCCTCGCGGGGCTTCAGGTCCGGATAGCCGGTGAACTCGAAGTAGCCGCCAGTCCCGTACAGCTCGCGCGCCTTGTCGAGCCCCTTGCGGATCGACTTGTCGCTGTAGAAGTCGCCGGGCTTCACCTTGAAGAGCGGTCGGAGCGCCTCGCTCTTGACGACGCTGTTGCCCTCGAAGCCAAAGGTGCCGACGCGGTACCGCTCGCCTTCCTGGACCGGGATGCGCAGCTCGACCCAGCGGGTCTTCCTGTCCGGCGAGTCGCCAACCACCTTCAGATCGGGTTCGCCGACCCGCGCGGCGATGTACCCCTTGTCACGGTAGTACTCCACCATCTTGTCGGCGTCCTCGGCGAACTTCGACTCCTGGTACGTGCCGCGGCTCGTGATGAACGAGAGGAACCACTGCTCCTTGTTCGACTTCATCTGGCGGCGCAGGGCGCGGCCGCTCACGGCCTTGTTGCCGATGAACTCGATGTCCTGGATCTTGAATCTCGGGCCCTCGTCGACATCGAACGTCAGGTGCACCAGCTTGGGCCCGCCCGGCAGCCCCTTGATCTCGGGCGCCACCTTCGCGTCCTGGTAGCCCTTCTCCGCCAGCATGTCCTTGACGATGCCCGAGACCTTGCGCACGAGGCCGGGATCGATGAACGAGTCGAGCCGGATCTGCGCGTTGACCTCCTTGAGCTTGTCGTCGATCTTCGACTGCTCGACGTGCTTGATCCCCACGTAGTCCACCAGCTTGACCCGCTGGCGCTCTTCCATGTCGTAGATGACCAGCTTGCCGATGACGTCGTTCGCGAACCGGTAGTCTTCGACGTCAATCGACAGGTCGTCGAGGAAGTTGGTCGCCCACAGCCGCCGGAAGTCCTCGAGGATCGTCTTCTCGGCCTGGTCGTCGTACGGAACCCAGACGTCCTGTGAGGGCCGGCTGCCCCGGAGCTGGATGTAGTAGAGGTAGGTCTCCGGCTCGATGACCGACGTGCCTCCCTGCTTGGCGAAGCACGGCACGACCTGGTAGATCACCGGCCCGGAGCCGACCGGCGGCAGCTTGGAAGGCGCGGGCAACGGCTGCCCGCAGACGGTCGTCGGATTGGGAGGTGTGGCCGGCTGCGGGGCCGGCGGGGCCGGCGCCTGGACCGCGGGGGTCGCCTGTCCGGCAGGCGTGGTCTGGCTGGCTGCGGCGGACCCGGCCGCCCCGGCCGCCAGGGCTGCTGCAATCAGAACGGAGAAAAGCGTGCGCATGGATGTCTTGCGAAAAAGCAGCCGTCGAGGACGCGGCCTGCCGCCCGTCCCGTCAGCGCGGTGAGATCAATCCGGCCGCCCGTCCGCGCACCCGCGGACCGGCCCCAGGGCGCTCCTCCTTGCAGGCGGTGGCCGGCAGGCCCCCGGGGGCCCTGCCGGAACACCCCACCCTACAAGTCTACAGGGTATTGGACGTTTCAGGCCAGCCGGCGGCCGGTTTCGGCCGTCCCGGCCGGCCGGTAGGCGAGTGCGCCGTCCTCGAGATAGACCTCGATGTCGCCGCCGCGCAGGTGCCCGCGGATGAGCTCCTCCGACAGCGGGTCCTCCACGTAGCGCTGGATGGCCCGGCGCAGCGGCCGGGCGCCGTACGATCGATCCTTGCACGTCACCGTAATGATCCAGTCGTTGACGTCGGGGGTCAGCGTGATGCGGAGCCGGCGGTCCACCAGGTTGTCGTTGAGCTGGTCGACCAGCAGGTTCAGGATTCGCCGCAGGTCGTCGTCCGCCAGCGCGTCGAAGACGATGATCTCGTCGATGCGATTGATGAACTCCGGGTTGAAGGTCCGCTTCACCTCGCTCAACACCATGTCGGAGACGCTCTTGCTGACCTCGCTCGCGTCTGGCGACTGGAACCCCATCGAGGCCTTCTTCTGGATGAAGCGCGCCCCGATGTTCGAGGTCATGATGATGATCGCGTTCTTGAAGTTCACCCGGTTGCCCAGGCCGTCGGTCAGGTGGCCGTCCTCGAACACCTGCAGCAGGATGTTGAACAGATCCGGGTGCGCCTTCTCGATCTCGTCGAGCAGGACCACCGAGTACGGATTGCGCTTGACCTTCTCGGTCAGCTGGCCGCCCTCCTCGTGGCCCACGTAGCCGGGCGGCGACCCGATCAGCTTCGACACCGAGTGCTTCTCCATGTACTCCGACATGTCGAAGCGGATGAGGGCGTTGTCGCTGCCGAAGAGGAAGTTGGCCAGCGCCCGCGCCAGCTCGGTCTTCCCGACGCCGGTCGGGCCGAGGAAGACGAAGCTGCCCACCGGCCGGTTCGGGTTCTTCAGGCCGGCCCGCGACCGCCGGATCGCGCGGGAGAGGGCCGAGATCGCCTTCTCCTGGCTGATCACGCGCTTGTGGAGCTGCTCCTCCATCCGGAGCAGCTTGTCGCCCTCGTCCTGGTTGATCGAGGCCAGCGGCACGCCGGTCCACTTGGAGACGACCTCGTCGATCTCCTGCTTGCCGACGACGACGCGCTTGGCGCTCGACTTGACGTCGAACTTCTCGCGGACGAACTGCAGGTTCTCCCGGGCCGACACTTCCTGCTCGCGGTAGAACTGCGCCCGCTCAAAGTCGCGCTGGGAGACGGCGCTCTCCATCTGCTCGACCGCCACCCGGATGCTCTTGTTGATCTCGCCGAGCTCCTCGCTGTAGCCGGCGTCCCTGAGCTTCGCCCGCGCCCCCGCCTCGTCTATCAGATCGATCGCCTTGTCGGGCAGGAAGCGGTCGGTGATGTACCGGCTCGACTGGTAGACGGCCGCCTCGACCGCCTCGCGCGTGTACTCGACGTGGTGGAACGTCTCGTAGCGGTCCTTCACGCCGAGGAGAATCTCGATGGTCTCCCGCTCGTTGGGCGGATCCACCTTGATCGCCTGGAAGCGCCGCTCGAGCGACCGGTCCTTCTCGATGTACTTGCGGTACTCGGCCGGCGTGGTGGCGCCGATGCAGCGGATCTCCCCGCGCGAGAGCGCCGGCTTGAGGATGTTGGCGGCGTCGAGCGAGCCCTCGGCCGACCCCGCGCCCACCAGCGTGTGCAGCTCGTCGATGAACACGATGATGTTCGGGTTGTCGGTGAGCTCCTTCATGATCGCCTTCAGGCGCTCCTCGAACTGCCCGCGGTACTTCGTGCCGGCGACGATCAGCGAGATGTCGAGGGCGAGGATGCGCTTGTCGGCGAGGAACGGCGGGATGTCGCCGTAGACAATCCGCTGCGCCAGCCCCTCGACGATGGCCGTCTTGCCCACGCCCGGCTCGCCGATCAGCACGGCGTTGTTCTTGGTGCGGCGGCACAGCACCTGCTGCACCCGCTCCACCTCGTGCTCGCGGCCGACCAGCGGGTCGAGCTGGTTCTTGATGGCCCCCTCGGTCAGGTCGCGGCTGAACTCGGCCAGGAGCGGCGTCTCCTTGACGCGCGTCAGCGTCGTCTTCTCGTTGAGAAGCTGGACGATGTCCTCGCGCACGGTGTTCAGCCGCATCCCCTTCTCCATCAGGATGGAGGCCGCCACCGAGCGTTCCTCGCGGAGGATCCCGAGCAGCAGGTGTTCAGTGCCGATGTAGTTGTGCAGGAGACGGTCCGCCTCCTCGGCCGCGAACTGCAGCACCCGCTTGGTCTCCGCGCTGAACGGGATCTCGACCGACGTCGACACCTTCTCCCGGAAGACGGTCCGGCCCTCGATCTCCTTCCGGATGTTCTCCAGCGAGAGATGCGAGCGCGCGAAGATGCGACTCGTCAGCCCCTTGCCTTCACGAATGAGCCCGAGAAGGAGGTGCTCAGTCTCGATCGAGACGCTGCCGAGCTGGCTCGCTTCATAGCGGGCAAAGAAAAGGACTCGTCGCGCCCTTTCCGTGTACCGTTCGAACATCCGCGCTACCTGCTGGCTGGTTGGAGATGGGCTAAAAGGGATTCTGTGGGCATTATAAGGCAAAGGTGCGGCGAGTCCAACCAACAAGCGAAACGCGGACGGCGATCTGGCGTGCGGCTGAGTCGCGCGGCCGGGAAGAACGCGCGGCGGTCGGGAGGACGGGCGCGATCGGGCCGGGCGGTGACCGGCGCAAGGTCGCCCCCGGCGCCTCGGGCGCAGGGTTGCGGTCTCACGCGGTGATCACGGCGTCGCGGAGGTCAGCCGCCCGTTCTCGAGCCTGAAGACGCGATCGCAGGTGGACGCGAGCTTCAGGTTGTGCGTGGCGATGATGGATGTCAGGCCGTGCTCGCGGTGCATGTCCGAGAGCAGTTCGTGCAGCGTCTCGGCCGTCGTCTCGTCGAGGTCGCCGGTCGGCTCGTCGGCCAGGAGCAATGCCGGGTGCATCACCAGCGCCCGGGCAATCGCCACCCGTTGCTGCTCGCCGCCCGAGAGCATCCCCGGACGGTGGGTCAGGCGGTCGCCGAGGCCCACCCTGCCCAGGAGCTGCTCGGCGCGCGCGCGCGCCTCGTGCAGCGGCACGCGCGCGATGCGCAACGGCATCTCGGTGTTCTCGAGCGCGTCGAACTCGGGCAGCAGGTGATGGTACTGGAAGACGAAGCCGATGTGGCGGTTCCGAAACGCGACCATCTGCTGGTCGCTCATCTCGGCGAGCACCGCGTCCCCGATCCGGATCATCCCGGCATCCCACCGATCCAGCCCGCCCAGCACGTGGAGAAACGTGCTCTTGCCGACGCCGGACTCCCCGGTAATGGCCACCATCTCGCCCCGCTCGACCGACAGATCGAGCCCCCGCAGCACCCGCAACCGCTCCGTGCCGACAAAGTAGCTCTTCTCGAGCGCGGCGACTTCAACAAGCGGCATGACAGGAGGAGGAGGCAGACGGCAGTACGCCGAAAGCCCTTGGTCCTTGGTCCTTCGTCCTTGGTTCTTCGTCGGTCCCTGGTCCTTGGCCCCCGGCCCCGGCCCCTGATCCCGACTATCCGTACCTGAGCGCCTCGGCCGGGTCCAGCGTCGCGGCCTTTCGCGACGGGTAGATCGTCGCCAGGAAGCAGATCACGACCGCGGCGACGATCACCAGCATGAAATCGAGCCGCTCGATGGTGAACGGCACGTACGACACCTGGTACACCTCCATCGGGACGTGAATCAGCCGGTAGCGGTCCAAAAAGGTCGCGATCGCCCAGCCCCCGCCGGCGCCGATCGCGGTACCGACGACACCGATGAGCAGGCCCTGGAGCATGAAGATCGCCATGATGCTCCGGGCCGAGGCGCCCATCGTCTTCAGGATCGCGATGTCCGCGTGCTTCTCCATCACGAGCAGGATCAGGGAGGCGATGATGTTGAGCGCAGCGACGATCACGATCAGCCCGATGGTGATCGAGATCGCCATCTTCTCGAGCCAGAGAGCCGAGTAGAGCGCGCGGTTCATCTCCGCCCAGTCTTCGGTCAGGTACTGGCCGCCCAGGCGGTCGGTGATCGCCCGCGCGATCTCGGGCGCGCGGTAGATGTCGTCCACGCGCAGCTCGATGAAGTCCGCCTTGTCCTTGTCGAGCAGCCGTTCCCCCACCTGCAGCGACACGAAGCCGTACTGGGAGTCGAACTCGTACAGCCCGAGGCTGTAGATGCCGGCCACGCGCAGGCGCCGGGTGCGCGGCAGCATACCCATCGGCGAGAGCGTGCCCTGCGCCGTCAGGACCGTCACGGTGTCCCCCGTCGAGACGCCGAGCTGGCGGGCCAGGTCGGCGCCGAGGAGGATGCCCGGCAACTGCGCTCCGCTGGCCGCCAGCGCCGACAGGCTCCCCCGGCGGATCGACCGGCCGATGTCGGTCACGCTCCTCTCGAGCGCCGGATCGATGCCCTTGATGGTGATGAACGAATCGCCCTGCGCCGCCGTCACCAGCGCCTTGCCGAGGACGGCGGGCGCGGCGCCCACGACGTGCGGGATGGCGCGCAGGCGTGCCGTCTCGGCGGCGTAGTCGTTGATGCCGCCCAGCCTCCAGACGTAGATGTGCGCGGCCGATCCGAGGATGCGGTCGCGTAGCTCGTTCTGCAGGCCGGTCATCAGCGCCAGCGCAATGACCAGCGCCATGACGCCGACGATCACGCCGAGGGTCGAGATGAGGGAGATGACCGAGATGAACGCCTGCTTGCGGCGGGCGAGCAGATAGCGAAGCGCGACGTGCAACTCGAAGGGGAGATCCATCTCGTGGTACCGCTCTTCAACCCCCGTAGGGGCCGGCCTTCAGGCCGGCCCGCAGTCGGCCGGGCTGGAGCCCGGCCGCTACGCCCCGGAACCGGCTGCCGCCTACTCCTCGTCCGCCGCGACCGCCTGCCTCCGCAGCAGCGGAAACAGGATCACGTCGCGGATCGAGTGGCTGTCGGTCAGCAGCATCACGAGCCGGTCGATCCCGACCCCCTCGCCAGCCGTCGGCGGCATTCCGTACTCGAGGGCCGTCACGTAGTCGTGGTCCATCTGGTGCGCCTCGAGGTCGCCACGCTTCCGTTCCTGGAGCTGCTGTTCGAAGCGCCGCCGCTGCTCGTCCGGATCGTTGAGCTCGCTGAACGCGTTCGCCACCTCGAAGCCGCCGACGTACAGCTCGAAGCGCTCGACCGTCTCCGGATCGTCCTTCCGCTGCTTGGAGAGCGGCGACACCTCGGTCGGAAAGTCGTAGACGAAGGTCGGCTGGACGAGCAGCTCCTCCCAGAGCGCCTCGAAGATCTCCATCGTGGTCCTGCCGGGGCCCGCCCGGCGATCGACCTCGATCCCGAGCCGCCCGGCCAGCGCCCCCGCCGTCTCCCGGCGCCGCAGCTCGGCGTCGCTCACCTCGACCCCCAGCCGACGGCCTGCTTCCTCGCGCACCGCCTGGCGGAGGGACATTCGGCGAAACGGCTGCGCGACCGAGATGGTGTGCTCGCCGAAGGGGAACTCCTCCCTGCCGACGACCGCGCGTGCCACCTCGCGCAGCATCTCCTCGGTCATCGTCATCAGCTCCTGGTAGTCGCTGTAGGCCTGGTAGAACTCCAGCATCGTGAACTCGGGGTTGTGCTGGGTCGAGATCCCCTCGTTGCGGAAGTTCCGGTTGATCTCGTAGACGCGCTCCATGCCGCCCACCACGAGGCGCTTCAGGTAGAGCTCCGGGGCGATGCGCAGGTACAGGTCCATGTCGAGCGCGTTGTGGTGCGTGACGAACGGGCGGGCCAGGGCGCCGCCCGCAATCGGCTGCATCATCGGCGTCTCGACTTCCAGGTAGCCGCGCGCTTCGAGGAAGCGGCGGATCGCAGCGAGAATCCGGGCGCGCGTCTCGAACACGCGCCGCGAGTCTGGATTCACGATGAGATCCAGGTAGCGCTGGCGGTACCGGATCTCGATGTCCTGCAGGCCGTGCCACTTCTCCGGCAGCGGGAGCAGGCACTTGGCCAGGAACGTGAGCCGGGAGGCCCGGATCGTCAGCTCGTTGGTCTTCGTCCGGAACAGCCGCCCTTCGACACCAACGTAGTCGCCCAGGTCGAGGAGCCTGAACACCTGAAAGTCGAGCGCGGCGACCGAGTCCTGCCGCACGTAGATCTGGATGCGGGCGGCGCCGCTCGTCAGGACCAGGAAGTTCGCCTTGCCGAAGCTCCTGATCGCCACGATGCGTCCGCTCGTCGTCGCACGGATGTCGGCCGCCTCGAGCTCCGCGCCGGTCTTCCCGCCGTGAGACGTCACGAGCGCGTCGATCGTGTCGGTCCGTGCGAACGCGCGCGGGTAGAGGTCGACGCCGAGCTTGGCGAGCTCGGCCATGTTGGCGCGCCGTTGCGCAAGCAGTTCGTCTTGCTGTGGCATGTTGTCGGATTCCTGCCGTGCGTCGTGCGTCGTGCTGGGTGCCTCGTGGTGCGTGGTTCATGGTGCCTTGCTGGCTGCCGGCCCTGACCCCGCTGCGCAGCCAGGCACAACACAGCGGCCAAGCACCACGCACGAGCCACGTTCCGGGCACGCCGCACCAGGCACTACGCACGCCTTGGGTCGTCCCCCGCTTCCAGCCGGCGCTTGATCCCGTCCAGAATCCCGTTGACGAACTTGACCGCGTCCTCGGCGCTGAAGGTCTTGGCCAGCTCCAGCGCCTCGTTGATGACCACCGTCGGCGGCGTCTCGGGCGCGTGCAGGAACTCGTACACCGCCAGGCGGATGATCAACCGGTCGATGATGGCCATGCGGGCCGGCCGCCAGTGTTCGGTGCTCGCCTCGATGAGCGGGTCGATCTCGTCGAGGTGCTTCACCGTCCCGGCGGCCAGGCCGATCGCGTACTCCGGCAGGGCGTCGGACGGCGCCTCGTCGCCCGCCGCGAGCGTCCAGTACGTCCTGGCCACTTCGTCGATGTCAGTGCGGCCGACCTCCCACTGATAGAGCATCTGCAGGGCCGCTTCACGCCCCCGGTGTCGCGTCGCGCGCGGCCGCTCTCCGCCACTCTGCATGGTCCTGGTGCGGCGCGGCGTCACCGCCGAGGCTCCGTCCCGGCACCTGCCGCCAGCCGCTTCAACAGCGTCGCCAGCTCCAGCGCCGCCATGGCCGCTTCCCATCCTTTGTTCGACGACCCGCTCCCCGCCCGCGCCAGGGCCTGCTCGGCCGAGTTGGTCGTCAGCACACCGAAGGTGATCGGCACGCCCGCGTCCGCAGCAGCCGCGGTCAGCCCGTGTGCCACTGCTGACGAGATGTACTCGAAGTGCGGTGTCTCGCCGCGGATCACGCAGCCGAGACAGACGACGGCGTCGAAGCGGCCCGATGCGGCGGCCGCACGGGCGGCCAGCGGGAGCTCGAATGCGCCGGGCACGTGGACGACCGTGATGTCGTCAGCCGACGCCCCCGCTCCCTGCAGTGCCTCGGCCGCAGCCCGTTCGAGGCGGTCGGTCACGAAATCGTTGTAGCGCGACACGACCAGCGCAAAGCGCAGGCCGCGGGCGTCATGCGATCCCTCGATCTGCTGCATCCTCGTGCTACTTCCCTTTGAACACCGGCTTCCTCTTCTCGAGGAACGCGCGGGTCCCCTCGCGCTTGTCCTCGGTGGAAAAGACCAGGCCGAAGAGCGTCGCCTCGAGGAAGCAGGCCTCGGCGAACGGCATCTCGAGCCCGTTGTTGATCGCTTCGATGATGTACCGCGTCGCCAGCGGCGCGCCGGCCGCGAGCGCGTCGGCCAGGGCGCGCGCTTCCTTCATCAGCTCGCCCGCCGGCACCACCTTGTTCACGAGCCCGATGGCGAGCGCTTCCTGGGCGTCGACCATGCGGCCCGTCAGGATCAGCTCCATCGCGCGGCCCTTGCCGACCAGTCGCGACAGCCGCTGCGTCCCCGCGTACCCCGGGATGATCCCGAGCTTCGTCTCCGGCTGACCCAGCCTGGCCGTGTCGGCCGCCACCCGCAGCGTGCAGGCCATCGCCAGCTCGCACCCGCCGCCCAGCGCGTAGCCGTTGATCGCCGCAATCACCGGCTTCCCCATGTTCTCGACCAGCTCGAGGACGTGCTGGCCCCGGAGCGCGTGCTCCTTCGCGTCGGTCGCCGCCAGCAAAGAGAGCTCCTCGATGTCGGCACCCGACACAAACGCCTTCTCGCCCGCGCCGGTGATGATGACGGCGCCGATCGCCGGGTCGTGTCGCACTTCGAGCACGGCCCGCCGCAACCCGTCCACCGCCTGGCTGTTGAGCGCATTCAGCGCCTGCCGGCGGCTGATCGTGATGACGGCCACCCGGCCGTCTCGCTCCAGGAGGACATTCTCACATGACATGGCAGCACTCGCTCAAGACAGGTACAACGCGCAGGGTGAAACCTGCAACGTGCAGGACGCGACGGGCAACGTGCGGGGTGCAGCGTGCAAAGGGGACCGTGTTGCCGGATGCGACGGGACACAAAGCGCGAGCATGCTACGACCTGCCGTGCGACAGGTGGAGGAACCGACGGGAGATTATAGCCCACGCCCAGATCGCGCCGGCCCCGGCCGTCGTGCCCGCCGCGTCGGCCAGCAGGTCACCCAGCTCGCAGCTCCGGCCCGGGACGAACAACTGGTGAAACTCGTCACTCGCGCCGTACGCGGTCCCGACAACGATCGTGCGGACCAGCGCCCAGAAGCTCGCTCCACGCAGGCCGCCCCCGGCCAGTGTCCGCATGATCACGGCGCCGAAGCCCGCATACAACCAGCCGTGCGCGGTCTTGTCGGAGATGCCTCCGGGCAGCGGCGGGACCGATGAGATCGATGAAAGCCCGAAAATCACGGCCATGTAGAGGAAGACCGGCGCCCAGAGCCGGATCAGGCGCCGCTCGCCGGACGGCAGGGCCGGATGGGGAGTCGGCGAGGCTGGGGGCAAGGCGTTCGCGGGTGACAGGAGCAGCCTCAGAGGGGAAACGGATACATCAGCCAGCCCAGCGCCAGGGCCGCAACGACGAATCCGGCGAACATCAACCCTCCCAGCCTCAACTGGTCCCGCGGCTCGTCCTTCATCAGGACGGCAAAGACCAGTGAGACGAAGAAGGCGAAAAGGACGAGCAGCACGACGTGATCGGCCATATCTTGGCTCTGGGCGCTAGGCTTTCGGCTGTCCGGTGGTCGTCGCTGTGCACCCGCCGGCGCCGGCTCGGCGGCTCCGTGCCTCCGTGGCCCTGGATGAGGATGTCTCCGTGCCTCTGTGTCTCTATGGGCAGTTCATTTCCGGCCGAGCGCGATGTCGTACGCGTCGAGGATCACCAGCATGTTCAGCAGGCCCGCGACCACCAGGAAGGCGTTCCCGTACTCGTAGGTGACCGCCACCACCTCCCCGGCGCCGTAACCCGCCGCGTTGACGAGAAAGTACATCACGCCAATGCCGAGGTCGGCGATCGCTGCCAGGGCGACGAGCGGCTCGCTGAAGTCGAACGGGAAGATCCGACCGTGCAGCGCCAGGCCCAGGCCGAACATCACGGGCAGGGCAATCAGGAACACAACGCCCTTGCTCCACCGGCCCTGCCACAGGTGGCCGGCTCCCGGCACCGCCCATGCGAGCACGCAAATCCACCCGACGTGCGCCCCGCTCACGCGCCCTGCCGCCTCCGTTCGCATCCCGACAGTTTACCTCAGACGCCCGCGCCGCCACGAGTCGCGCCCGGCTCACCTCCGCTCGTTCCCGGCTGTTCCCGCCTTCCCGAACACGTGGAGCAGTTCCGTCCAAGGTCCCACCGATGCCATGGCGATCACCCAGCCGGCTGCCAGCCCCAGCGGGACGGCGGCAATCGCCCGGGCCAATCGGGAGACGGGGGCAACCGCAGACCACTCGAGCGCGAATGTGGCCAACGTCGGGACCGCCGCCGCCGCAAGCGCTGCCCGCCACGTCCGGATCTCCCATCTGTCCGGGCCTTCGGAGCCGAGCTGCCGGCGTCGGCCAAGGGCGACGAGCGCGACGGCAATGCCGAGCATTCCCCCCGCGTAGAGTCCCGTGCAGCGGGCACAGACCGGCAACTGCACCCCCCAGCCGTGGAAGGAGCGAGTCGGCTGCTGATGGCAGACGCTACCACCCACCGCGTAGGCCACCACGGCCAGGCGATACGCGAACGCTGAAGGAGGGAGATGGGTCAGGCTGTAGGGAGCGAGGACGAGGGCCGCGAGCCACAAAGCCGAGCCGACCAACAGGCTTGCCGAGAGCAGCACAGGCTGTCGAGCGAGGCGGCGGATGAAGACGGCCAGGCGAGCAGACACCCGCGGTATTTAACCACTACTCTTCCCCCTTTTGATCCCGGCTTTATCGCCCGCGAAGAAGCGCGTTAGCCGGGCTCGCGGCACAATACCCGCTCCGCGTGCGCAACCGCAACTCCGGCCGCGACGCCACGCGGAGGAGCAGGCGGCGGAAGGCGCCGTCGACCGCAGGGCTCTTCGGCGTGTAGCCGAGGGAGTACTGCATCGAGAGCTCCTCGGCGATTCCCATCGCGTCCCGGGGGCCGATGAGATCCACCTGGACCCGGAAGCCGCGCAGACACTCCGAGAAAACAGCCCATCCGATTTAGTCTGCCCCGCGCAGCGCCCGCACCCGGGCCGCGCGGCGAACGCACCCAGGGGCGGTCCGCGCGTCATTGGGTGCTACACTCCCCGTCATCATGCGAATACCGGATCCCCCTTCGGGGCCCCTCCCGACGGCGCTCGCTCCGCCCGCTCCGTCCGACGGTCCCGTCTCCCCCGCAGTCCTGGCCGGTATCAGCTTCGCCTCTGCGGCACTGCTCATGACCGAGCTGGCCCTCACGCGAATCTTCTCGGTGACGATGTACTACCACTTCGCGTTTCTGGCCATCTCCATCGCGCTGTTCGGCCTGAGTGCGAGCGGCGTCTACGTCTACCTCGCCCGCCGACGGCTGTCGCGCCGTCCGGCCGTGTCGCTCCTCGCGGGCCATGCCCTCCTCTACGCGGTCGTCACCTCGGTGGCCCTGGCCATCCTCGTCCGGCTGCGGGTCGGACTCGACTACTCGGTCCACAACCTGGTGCTGATGCTCGCCATCTACGCCTGTGCCGCGCTTCCCTTCTTCGCTGGCGGTTCGGTGATCTCGCTGGCGGTCTCGCGGCTGTCTGGGCGGATCAACCTCGTCTATGCGGCCGATCTCGGCGGTGCGGCCGCCGGCTGTGTGCTGCTCCTGCCCTTGCTGGACCATCTGGGCGCGCCGGGAGTGGTCCTGATGACGACCACCTTCGCCAGCCTCGCGGCCGTGCTCTTCGCGCCCCGACAGGCGCGGCCGTGGGCGACCGCCGCCGCTGTCTGCTGCATCGCCGTGCCCTGGGGGGCGACGCTCGCTGGCGTCGTCTCGTTCGACATCCTCGACACCAAAGGCCACGAGGGCGACCGCGTGCTGTTCAGCAAGTGGAACTCGTTCTCGCGCGTCGCCGTTTACGACCGGCGCCATGGCGACTGGTCGCTGAGCGCGCGCTACCACGGGCCCTTGCCGGACACCCGGTTCATGGACATCGATTCGGCGGCCTCGACGCCGATCCTCCACCTGGCCGGGGACGTCTCGGAGGCCGGCTACCTCCGGTACGAGCTGACCGCCCTCGCCTACCACCTGAAGGAGCGGGGCAAGGCGCTTTCAAATCCGGTAAATGGGTGTACCGCCCTCGTCATCGGGCCCGGCGGCGGGCGGGACCTCGTGTCGGCGCTCGTCTTCGGCGCCAGGCGGGTGGACGGCGTCGAAATCAACCCCATCATCGCCGACGACGTGATGCGTGACCGCTTCCGGAGCTTCTCGGGCGGCATCTACGCCGACTCCCGGGTGCGTATCTTCGTCGAGGACGGCCGCAGCTTCGTGCGGCGGTCCCATGACCGCTACGATGTGATCCAGGCGTCGCTGGTCGACACGTGGGCGGCGACGGCCGCGGGCGCCTACACGCTCACCGAGAACACCCTCTACACGGTCGAAGCGTTCGATGACTACCTCGACCATCTCGTCGGCGACGGCGTGCTGACGATCACGCGGTGGGTGTTCGACGGGCTGCGGCTGGTGTCGCTCGCGCAGGAGGCGTGTGCCAGACGTGGCTGGGATGCGGCATCCCGGCTGGCCGTGATCCGGCATGACAGGGTGGCGACGTTCCTCTTGAAGAAGACCCCGTTCACACCGGCCGAGGTCGCCCGCCTCGCGCAGGTGTCGGCGGAGCTCGGGTTCCAGGTCCTCTACCTGCCCAGCAGCGGCGGTGCGGGCCCGGTGGCGGCGGCGAGCGCCGATGGCGGGTCAGAGTCCGATCACGAGGCGGCGATCAACGACTACGCCCGGTTGATCGAGGCGCCCGATCGCGGCGCGTTCTACGCGAGCTACCCGCTCGACATCACCCCCACGACCGACGACCGCCCCTTCTTCTTCCACACGACGAAGCTGAAGGACCAGATGAGCGTCGCCTTCGGCAAGCGCATGCTGTTCGGGAACGGTCTGAGCGCGCTGATGACGCTGATGGCGATCTCGGGGATCCTGGTCGTCCTCTTCATCCTCGGCCCGCTCGTCGTCAGCGGCCGCGATCTGCTCGGAAGCGGCTGGCCGCGGTGGCTCGGGTACTTCGGGCTGCTGGGCGCCGGTTTCATGTTGATCGAGGTGGCCATCCTGCAGCGCTTCGTCCTGCTGCTCGGTCACCCGGTCTACTCCCTGACGGTGACACTTTTCTCGCTGCTGCTCGGCACGGGCCTCGGCAGCTTCGTCAGCCGGCGGATCGCGGACACTCGCGTGCGCCCGCGGCTGCTGGTCGCGCTTGGTGGCATCGTGGCCATCGCCATGCTCGCCGTCGTCTTGTTCCCCCCGCTCATCGCGTCGGTCATGGGTGCGCGGCTGGCAGCCCGGATCGCGCTCGCGGTGCTGCTCCTCCTGCCTGCCGGGCTGGTCATGGGCATCCCGTTGCCGGCGGGCGTCCGCCTGTTGTCCACGAGACGGCCGGAACTTCTCCCGTGGGTCTGGGCGATGAACGGCGCCCTTTCGGTTGTCGGCGCCACCTTGGCCGTGTTCATCGCCATGAACTGGGGATTCTCGTCCACACTGCTGGCTGGCGCCGGGGCCTACGCGGCCGCAGGAGTCCTGATCGGCACCTCCGGCGGCTGAACGCGTCTGCCCTGGACCCCGGGACCTCGCTCCTGGGCTCCGTCCTTGATTCCGGCCAGCCCTGCTCCTGCCCCGGAGATCCCTCCTGTATTCCGTCAGTCTGTTCGCCTAACTCATTCGCTCAACGTAACTTAGTATCAAGTGAAACTCTTCAGGTCACATTTACGTCTAACACCGTTCAGAGACTGAACGTCATTCGGGCCGCTGAACGCCATTCAGTTCTCCATCACCGGCCCGGGAAACTGCGACAGACATGCGAAATGGGGTCAGGTCCCATTTCCACCCGACCATGAGCAGCAAAGAACGTCACGAGCGCGAACGCGAGGCCATGCACCGGGCCATCCTGGACGCCGCGCGCGAACTCTTCGTCCACGAAGGCTACCGCAACGTGTCGATCCGCAAGATTGCGGAGCGCATCGAGTACAGCCCCGGCGCTATCTACAGCTACTTCCCGGGCAAGGACGACATCTTCTTCGCGCTGGCCGAAGAGGGCTTCCGCCTGCTGAGCGAGTCGCTCGCTCACGTCGCCGAGGGGGTTGATGATCCCCTCGAGGTGCTGCGCCACGGCTTCTGGCACTACTACGAGTTCAGCAAGTTGCACCCGGAGTACTACGAGCTGATGTTCGTCGATCGGACCGTTCCGCAAATCAGCGACGAGTGGGAGCGGTTCGGGTTCGTCGCCGAACTGCTCCAGCGGGCATCGGCGTCGATTCGGCGGTGCGTCGAGCGGGGCATCTTTCCGCCGGAGACGGTCCCCGACACAGCGTTTCATGTGCTCTGGACGGCCGTCCACGGGGTTGCGGTCGTCAGACTCTGCAACCGGATGGGACCCGGCGAGGATGCAGACAGCCTGGCGCACGACACCATCGAGACCGTGCTCGCCGGCATGCGGGCGGGGGTGAAGGCGACGTTCCGGCCGTCGGCGGATTGCTGCCCTGCTGCGGCGGCAGTTCCCGGGAATCATGGAGTCATCGATGAGCAGTCATAACCGTTTCTCGCGCGTCATCCTGCTGCTACTCGGCAGCTCGTTGCTGGCTCTTGCGTGGGCGGGCTGCGGCGGTACACCGTCGCCAGTGAGCGCCGCCGAGGAGAAACCCCGGGCGGAGGCCGCCGCACCGAGCGATGCCGTGGCCGTCCCCGCTGTCAAGGCGGTCACGGCCGACATCGAGGCGGCCATCGAGATCGCGGGCAGCCTGGCTCCCCAGAGCCGCGTCGGCGTCACCGCACAGCTGCCGGGGACGCTCGAGCGCGTCAACGTGCAACTCGGCGACCGTGTGGCGGCGGGAGCCGTCATCGGGATTCTCGATCGGCGCGAGATCGACGCGCAAGTAGAGGCGGCCGAAGCGGCGGTCGGCGTCGCGCGGGCGGCGCTGGAGGCGGCCGAGGCCGGGGCGCTCAACGCGACCCAGGAGCTCGAGCGGGCCCGGAACCTCTTCGACAAGGGCGCCCTGCCGAAGCAGCGGCTCGACGCGGCCGAAACGGGGCAACGCGCCGCTCGTGCACAACACGACCTGGCCAAGGCGAGTCTCGCCCAAGCCGAAGCCTCCCTGCGGCGGGCCGGCGAGGTTCAGCGGGATACCATCCTTGCTTCACCGATTGCCGGGGTGATCGTCGAACGCAACCAGGATGCGGGCAGCCTGGTCGGCCGCGGCGAGGCGCCGATCGTTGTCGTCGCCGACACCCGCGTGCTCAAGCTCGAGGCGGGCGTCTCCGAGTTCGAGGCGGGACGGCTCCGCATCGGGTTGCCCGCCCAGGTAGCGGTGGCCGCGCGTCCTGGGCAGACGTTCCAAGGACGGGTCGCCGCCCTGGCGCCGCAGGTGGACGCCAGGAACCGGCACTTCCGGGTGGAGGTCCGCGTGAACAACCCGGGAGATGCCCTGCTGGCCGGGATGTACGCGACCGCACGCGTGGTCGTCGCACGCGCAGCCGCGGCGCTGGTCGTCCCGAAGGATGCCGTCTCGACGCGTGAGGGCCGGCGCACGGTGCTGCGGATCGACGGGGCGACGGTCAGGCCGAACGAGGTTATGGAGGGAATCGCCGACGATCAGCGCGTGCAGATCCTCTCCGGGCTTCGGCCGGGCGATCTCGTTGTCGCTGATGGCCGGCGCGAGCTCGCGGCCGGCACGCGGGTGAAGCCGATCGAGGCGCCGGTCTCCCGCGCGAGCGGCACCTAACTGGCCCCTGAGCCCTCATCCCTGCAGGTTTCGTATGTGGATCTCTGACGTCTCCATCCGGCGCCCGGTCCTGGCCACGATGGCCATCGTCAGCTTCATGGTCCTCGGCGTCGTCTCGCTGACGCGGCTGGGCATCGACCTCTTCCCCGAAGTCACCTTCCCCTTCGTTATGGTGACGACCGTCTACCCAGGCGCGTCGCCCGAGGAGGCCGAGACGCTGGTCAGCCGGCCAATCGAGGATGCCGTGTCGGCGATCAACGGCGTCAAGCGGGTGGAGTCGCACTCCACCGAGTCGCTCTCACGCGTCTTCATCGAGTTCCACCTGGAGGTGGACGAGCAGGCGGCCTCGGCCGAAGTCCGGGAGAAGGTGGCGTCGGTCCGCTACCGGCTGCCGAAGGAGATCGAGGATCCGACGGTCGCGCGGTTCGACATCTCGGCGCTGCCGATCATCACCTATGCCGTCGGCTCCACCCTCCCGCCGGTCGAGGCGCGGCGGATGGTCGAGGACGACCTGAAGCCGATCCTGGAGCAGATCGAGGGCGTGGCAGCCGTCGACGTCAACGGCGGCGAGGTGCGCGAGATTCACGTGGACCTCGACCCGGGCCGGCTCGAGGCGCTGCACCTGCCGATGAGCGCGATCGCCGAGAGCCTGGCGGCCGAGAACCTGAACGTGCCGGGTGGCAAGGTCACCTCTGCCGGGCGCGACGTGTCGCTGCGCACGCGCGGCGAGTTCACGCGCGCGGACGCGATTGGCGACGTGATCCTGCGGTCCACGGGCGGGTCGCCCGTCCGGCTGCGGGACATCGCCAGGATCGAGGACGGGTTCGAGGAGCGGACCTCGACGACGCGGCTGGATGGACGGGACGCCGTCTCGTTCGCGATCCGGAAGCAGGCGGGAGCGAACACGGTCGAGATCTCGCGCCGTGTCAACCAGGCGCTCCAGAAGGTGCGCCCGCAGTTTGCCGCCCTGCACATCACGCCGGTGCACGACGACGCCGAGTTCGTCCTCGAGAACATCAGGGACGTCCGCTTCAACATCATCTTCGGCGGCGTGATGGCGGTCCTTATCATCTTCGTCTTCATGCGCGACTGGCGCTCGACGGTCATCTCGGCGCTCGCGCTGCCCACCTCGGTCATCGCCACCTTCTTCTTCATGTGGCTGGTCGGCTTCACGATCAACATGATGACGCTGATGGCGCTGTCGCTCGTCATCGGCATCCTCATCGACGACGCGGTGGTCGTGCGGGAGAACATCTACCGGCACATGGAGCACGGCGAGGACGCGATGACGGCCGCTCACCGGGGGACGGCGGAAATCGGGCTCGCGGTGATGGCGACCACCTTTTCGATCCTCGCGGTGTTCCTGCCGGTCGGCTTCATGACCGGGATCGTCGGGCAGTTCTTCAAGTCGTTCGCGCTGACGGTCGCCTTCGCGGTCGCGATGTCGCTGCTCGTGGCCTTCACGCTCGACCCGATGCTGTCGTCGCGCTTCGTCCGGTACATCAGCCCGGAGGAACGGATGCGGACGCGGTTCGGCCGCATCCTCGAGTCCTGGGGGCGGGCCTACGACCGGATCGATCGCCTCTACCACGGCCTGCTCGGCCGCGCCATCCGCCACCCGTGGGCGGTCGTCGGCATCGCCACGGTCGTCTTCCTCGGCAGCCTGTCGTCGCTGGCCTTCATCGGCACCGAGTTCATGCCGCTCGAGGACCGCGGCGAGTTCGACGTGCTGCTCGACATGCCGCCGGGCACCTCCTTCGACGCGAGCGTCGCCGCGGTCGCCGACGCGGAGCGACTGATCCTGCAGCGGCCGGACATCCGCCAGGTGTTCAGCACGGTCGGCACCGAGGGGGAGGTCCGCCGGTCCGTCCTCCGCGTTAAGACGACGCGTAAGGACGAGCGGAAGTACGACATCCAGGTGATCAAGGACGACGTGCGGGCGCGGCTGGCCGCGATCCCGTTCGCGGACGTGAAGGTGGCGCGGCCGCCGATGTTCCAGGGGGTGCCGAACGAGGCGCCGATCCAGGTCTACGTGCGCGGCGACGACCTGAAGGAGCTGCAGCGGGTCAGCGGCGAGATCATGCACGCCGCCCGCCGCATCCCCGGCGCGGTCGACATCAGCACCACGCTGGTCGGCGGGCAGCCGGAGATGGTCGCGCGCGTCAACCGGCCCTTCGCGGCCGACATGGGCTTCAGCGTCGGCACCGTCGCGATGCAGCTGCGCGGCATGGTCGAGGGCATCGTCCCGACGCGGCTGCGCGACGGGAGCAAGGAGTACGACATCCGGCTCCGCCTGGCGCCCGAGTTCCGGAACGACTTCGCCCGAATCGCGCGGGCGCCGCTCTACTCCCCAACCGGCGCCCTCGTGCGCACGGGGGACATCGTGACGCTCGAACCCGGCGTGGGCCCGGCGCGCATCCAGCGGGAGCAGCGCAGGCGGCAGGCGCGGATCGGTATCGACCTGCAGGGCCGGTCGCTCGGTGACGTGACCGCGGACGTTCGCCACGCGATTGCGAAGGTCCAGCTGCCGCCGAACTTCGAGGTCGGCTTCCAGGGCGACGTCGAGCTGATGCAGGAAACGGCGCAGGGGATCATGCTGGCGCTCGTCCTGGCCGTCGCGTTCATCTACATCGTGCTCGCGTCACAGTTCGACTCGTTCGCCGAGCCGCTCATCATCATGCTGTCGCTGCCACTGGCCATCGTTGGCGCCCTGCTCCTGCTGCTGGTGACCCGGCAGAATCTCGGGATGCCGGCGATGATCGGGATCGTCATGCTGATGGGACTGGTAACGAAGAACGCGATCCTGCTGGTCGACTACACGAACCAGGCGCGGCGCAAAGGGATGGCCGTCGAGGAGGCGATCCTCGCGGCCGGACCGGTCAGGCTGCGGCCGATCCTGATGACGACGATGGCGATGATCCTCGGCATGCTGCCCTCGGCGCTCGGCCGCGGCCAGGGCGGCGAGTTCCGCGGGCCGATGGGGCTCGCGGTCATCGGCGGGCTCATCACGTCGACGGGGCTGACGCTGGTGCTCGTGCCGTGCGCGTACCTGCTGCTCGCCCGGCTGATGGAACGCGTCAAGGTGTGGCGCCGCGCGCCGTCGCCCGCGGTACGGGCGGCCGTGCGCGTGACGGGGGTCCTGTTCGTCCTCGCGCTCCTCGGCGCGTTCGTGGCAGCGGCGCGAGCGTTCGCGGAACCGGCGCAGGCGCCGACCTCACGCGGCAGCAGCTCGGCGCGGCCTTCACCCTCGACCGTCGTTCTCACGTTCGATCAGGCGCTTCAGATGGCGATGGAGCGCAACGAGGCGCTGAAGATCAGCCAGGAGCGGTACCGCGAGTCCCAATCGCGGGTCACGGAAGCCAGGGCGGCCTTTCTGCCATCGGTGGATCTCCACTTCCTCTATACGCCGGCGCAGGACTTCCCGCTCATCCGGATCCCGGCGGGCATCTTCGGGCCCGAGGAGCAGACCTTCAAGGCGGCTTTCACGCGCCAGAACATCGTGCGCATCGACTTCACGCAGCCGATCTACACGGGCGGACGGCTGTCGACCGGCTATCAGATCCGGGCAGCCCAGGAGGACGAGGCGCGCTTGGAGCTCGATCGGTCGCGGCAGAGCCTCAGGCTGCAGGTCGTCCAGGCGTTCTACGCGGCGTTGATGAACGAGCAGGGCGTGAGGGTCGCCGAGGAGAACGTCCGCCTGGCGGAGCACCACCTGTCGCTGGCCCGCACGCGGTTCGAGGCCGGCACCGCGGCCCGGCTGGACGTGCTCAAGAGCGAAGTCGATCTCGCCGGTGCCCGCGCGCGCCTGATCCGCGCGCGCAGCGCGCGCGACATCAGCCTCCAGACGCTGCGGACGGTGCTGTCCCTCCCGCCTCAGACGCCGGTGTCGCTCGAGGGAACGCTCGAGCAGGTCGAGGCCGTGCCGTCGCGCGATGCCCTGTTTGCCGCGCTTTCCGCGCGGCCCGACATCCGGGCGATCGGCTCCCAGCGCGAGATGGCCGCGCGCTCGATCACGCTGGCCAACGCCGAGATGCGGCCGATGGCGGCGGTCACCGGGAACCTCCAGTACCAGGAGGACGCCTTCTCGACGCTGCTCGACACGCAGAACCGCAGCTACCAGATAGGCGTCGCGCTCAAGATCCCGCTCTTCGCGGCGCCGAGTGCGCTGGCCAGGCGTGCGGCGGCCACCGCGCAGGTGCAGCAGGCGGACCACGCCGTCAGGGCGATGCTCGACAGCGCCACGCTCGAGGTCGAGTCGGCCTACTCGGAGCTCGAAGCCGCGCGGGAGATCGTTGCCACCCAGCTGAAGGCCGTCGAACTGGCGCGCGAAGGGCTGTCGATCGCCGAGGTCTCGTACGAGAACGGCATCATCACCGCCGTCGAGCTGAGTGACGCGCGCCTCTCGCTGATGCAGACCGAGTGGGACCTGACGCAGGCGAAGTACGCGCAGATCGTGGCCGCGGCGAAGACGAAATACGCGGCGGGCACTCTGTAAGGCTTGCCCCTCACCAGCCCACGACCGCCTTCAGTATCCGCTGCCACCACGGCGCCAGCATCGCCTTCAGGCCGACGTCGGCCAGCAGACCGCAGCCGGCAAGAACCAACCAGCGTGCCTGTGCGCCGAGGTCGAAGGGAAACCGTCCCAGCCGCGACAGGACAGGTCCCGCCAGCACGACGCCCAGCAGCACATAACTGAGGATGCGGATGACCGACCACGGCACCCACGCCAGGCAGCCGGTGAGCACCGGGTGGGCGGACTGCGCGGCCAGGGCGCCCACGAAGTGCCCCATGTAGTTTATGAGGATGGCCCCCATCGGCATCGACAGTAGACTGCCCGAGAGCAGCGAGAGGGCGGTGAACAGCGCGGCGTGGACCGCGTGGGAGGGAAGGAACAACCGGGGGCTACTCTCGGCCCCGACGCCGGTCGCGACCCAGGCGAACATCTCGTGCCGGTACGCCGCGCCGTTGACGAAGAGGCGACCCGCCCGGAACGGCGCGGCGTACGACAGCAGCGTGGCGCACACGGCCATGGCCGCCGCCCAGACGAGCATGAACGCAATCGCGCGGCGGACCAGCCCCTGGCGGAGCGCGAGATACAGGAAGGGAAACGCGGCGAGCGTGTTCAGCGCCGGCACGAGCGGCCGGCTGCCGATCGTCCAGCCGGCCACGTACGAGAGGCCGGTGCCGGAGAGAATCAGTAGCGGCGCGACGCTCGACCGCACGAACGGAGACGACTGCAAAGCGTCCAGTCCCTCGCCTGCAACCACGTTGTCGGACTCCGCCTGCGGTTCTTCCCCGTCCGCCGACAGGCTCAGAACGAATGGGGAGGGACGCCACGAAACTCGGTCCTGCCGGCTGTTCGCTGCCCGTCAGGCGCCTGGCGTCACGCCTCGTCGAAGTGCGTCAGCGCCTTGAACTGGCGGAAACGGGCCCTCAGCTCCTCCTCGCTCAGGCGCAGGAGCCGGTTGAGGCTGAAATCCTCCACGGCAAACGACGCCAGCACGGTCCCGTAGACGATGGCGCGGGCCATGGTCGCGTCGTCTGTGTTGCCGGAGAAGGCGAGATACCCCACGAAGCCGCCGGCGAAGGTGTCTCCGGCGCCGGTCGGGTCGCGGACGTCCTCGAGCGGCATCGCCGGAGCGGCAAAGAAGTCCCCGGCCTCGGCGCGCGTCATCATGACGCCGTGTTCGCCGCGCTTGATGACGAGCGTGCGCGGCCCCATCCGCTGGATCGCCGCCGCGGCCTTCACGAGGTTCGCATGCCCCGACAGCTCGCGCGCCTCGGAGTCGTTGATGATCAGAATGTCGATCCGCTTCATCACCTGGCGCAGTTCGTCGGGCGTCCGCTCGATCCAGTAGTTCATCGTGTCGGCGGCCACCATCCGCGGCTGCTCGATCTGGTCGAGCACGTCGAGCTGCAGCCGGGGGTGGATGTTGCCGAGAAAGACGTACGGCGACCCCCGATAGGCGGCCGGAATGGCCGGCTGGAACTTCTCGAACACGTTCAAGTGCGTGTACACGGTTTCGCGCGTGTTCAGGTCGAAGCCGTACTCGCCTTTCCAGCGGAAGGTCTCTCCCGGCAGCTGTTGCAGCCCGGCAAGATCGATGCGGCGTCCGCCGAACACCTTCCTCGCCGTGTCGCCGAAGTCTTCGCCAACCACGGCTACCAGCCGCACCTGAGTGAAGAAGGACGCGGCCAGGCTGAAGTAGGTGGCTGACCCGCCCACGACGCGCGACACCTCGCCGAAGGGGGTCTTGA
>Ga0315280_10000650_pt1 | contig 64054 bp, 41 predicted proteins | sample YL17G06_40_MG_FD_203697 | JGI IMG/M metagenome (GOLD analysis project Ga0315280, IMG submission 203697) | Sediment microbial communities from Yellowstone Lake, YNP, Wyoming, USA - YL17G06_40 | ecosystem: Environmental > Aquatic > Freshwater > Lake > Sediment | place: USA: Wyoming | collected... | reverse complement strand
TCTACACGATCAACCGCGTGGTCCTGCGGTGGGAGGCGGCCTACGGGAGAGGCTACAAGCTCCAGGTCTCCAGCAATGCCTCCACCTGGTCGGACGTGTATAGTACGACCACCGGCGATGGCGGCGTCGATGATATCACCTTGAGCACGCCGGCCTCGGGTCGGTATGTGCGGCTGCTGGGCACCCAGCGAGCCACGACCTTCGGGTACTCTCTCTATGAGTTGGAGGTCTATGGCGGGGGCGCCACGAACCATGCTCCGGTCGTGAGCGGCTTCAGCAAGGCTCTACTGCAGGATACGCCTTTACCGTTTGCGGCGGCGGACTTTGCGGCGGTCTTCACGGACCCGGATGCCGGTGATAGTCTCCAGAAGATCAAGATCACCTCCTTGCCGAGTCATGGTGTGCTGCGGGTCAATGGCACGGCGGTCGTCGTGGACCAGGAGATCGCCACCGGGCAGATCGGCACCTTGACGTACACGCCCACCAGCGGCTACACGGGGGCGGATAGCTTCTGGTGGAATGGCTCGGATGGGAGTCTGTACGCAGTCGGTGGAGCGATGGTGAGCCTGACGATCAATCCCGCGGCGGCCAATCTGGCGTTGGGCAAGACCGCGGCAGCTTCGACGAGCTATCCCGGTTTTCCGGCCTCGAACGCGACGGACGGCAATGCGAGCAGCCGCTGGTCCAGCCAGTTCTCGGATACCCAGTGGCTCTATGTGGACCTGGGCTCGGTCTGTACGATCAATCGGGTGGTCCTGCGCTGGGAGTCGGCCTACGGGCGGGGCTATAAGCTCCAGGTCTCCAATGATGCCTCCACCTGGTCGGACGTGTATAGCACGACTGCCGGCGATGGCGGCGTGGACGATGTTACGCTGACTTCACCGGCCTCGGGCCGATATCTGCGGCTGCTGGGCACCCAGCGAGCCACGACCTTCGGGTACTCTCTCTGGGAGTTCGAGGTCTACGGCTGATGGGCCACGTCTGTTCCCACGAGTTTCTCTCTGGCAATGATCGATCAGGGCAAGAACCAGAATTGTGAATGCCCAAGTGCCCGCGGTGTTCCCCCTGTCGGCGGTTGCCGGCATTTCCTCCCTTTGGGCGCATTCACAACTCGCAAACAGGTCGATGGGGCAGGCTACTCGTTGCGCTTGATGAAGATATCCACGTTGTCGTGCGTGACCGTGTAGCTGCCGGTGTAGACCACGTCCGGTGCCGGGCGAATGCCGGCGGCCTTGTCATCGGCACACAGCTTCAAAGGAGAGTGATTGAGCTCGAAGAGGACCCGCAGGCCGAAGTAGGTGAATAGCTCCCTCTTTTGGCCGATGGCCGCGGTCAGAACACCTTCTTTGATCAAGCCCAGATGCGCCGGTTCCGCGTCCACGCAGGTCGCGACGATTTGGCCGGCTTTGCCGGCTTCCTTGATGGCCAAGCCCATCCCGGGACCGCTCTCCGAATCGAATCCGGCCATGCCGACGAGGTCGGGTGTCGCCTGAATGATAGTGGCCGCCACGCGGGCGGCCACGGCGGTGTCGCCGCGATCGTTCTGGGGTTCCATGAGGGTCAGGCCCGCCTTCTCGGCGACCGAACGGAAGCCCGCGAAGGCCTGTTGGTCGATGTAGTGTTCGGTCAGGCCGAGCATGGCGACTTTGCCTTTGCGTCCGCCCAGAGCCTTGACCATCGCCTGAGCCTGCCGGAGGCCCAGATCGAACCAGTTGGTGCCGATGAACGACAACCGCTTGCTGTCCGGGGCGTCGGTGTCCACGCAAATCACCGGAATGCCCGACTCAATCGCCTTGTTGATCGGAGCGATGACGGCGGACGGGTCCCAGGCAACGACCATCATGCCGGCGGGCCGGCGGGCGGCGATGGTCTCAAGGGAGGCGATCAAGCTGGGGATGTCCGACGTGTTCGGGCCGGCGACCGTGACTTGGACGCCCAACTGCTTACCCGCCAGGCGCAGGGCAGGGTGATCGTGGGCCATAAACAGCGGCAGATTCGCGTGGCAGGACATCCACACGTACTCCTCGCGGGAGTAGTCGGCGGCGGGGCCTGAAGCGGCGCTGGGCTCGCCGCGCTTGGCACAGGACGTCACCAAGGCAGTCCCGCTCGTCAGGGCCATCGTTTGCAGCCAGCTTCGTCGCGAAACATGCGGCGTGTTCTCAGTCGGTCTCATGTTATCTCCTATGGTGCGCTCCGAACCAAATCTCGAAATCCGAAACAAACGTCTCAAGGCTGAAGTTTGATGGTTGATCGTTGATTGCAGATCCGCAAACCAAAAATCACACTTCGCACGTCAGATCATCCTCTGCGGCTGAGGAAGCGGTCCATCGCTACGGCCAGCACCAGCACCATCCCAATGACGATGCTCTGCCATTCCGGTGACAGGCGGGCGAAGATCATCACGTTGTTAATCAGGGAAATGAAGAAGACGCCCACCAGCGTCCCCCAGACGGTGCCGCGCCCGCCTTGCAGACTGGCCCCACCCAGGATCACGGCGGTGATGATGCGCAGCTCTGCGCCTTCGCCCGCCGTCGAGTTCGCAGTCGCCATCCGCGAGGCAAACGCCAGGCCGGCCAGGCCCGCCAACAATCCCATGAGCGTAAACGCCAGGATGAGCATGCGATCCACAGGGATGCCGGAGAGACTCGCTGCCTTGGCGTTAGCCCCGATGTAGTAGTACCGCCGAAAGAACCGGTTCTTGGCCATGAGGAACTGGCCCACGGCGGCTATCGCCAGCATCAGCCAGACCGGCGCTTGCAGCCCCAGCCACTGGGCTTGTCCCCACTGGGCAAAAGAATGAGGCAAGTTGGCGATGCCCGGGCCGCCCACGAGGACCGCGATTCCTCGGAAGACCTGCATGGTCCCCAGCGTGGCAATCAGGGCGTTGACCCGGACCTTCGCGACGATCCAGCCGTTGAGGGCGCCGCCCAATGCCGCGACGCCCAATCCTGCGACGATCGCTACCGGCGTTGGCAACTGGGCTTGGGTCAGCAGCCAGCCGGTCAGCACGCCCGCCATGGAGAACATCGATCCCACGGACAGGTCGAACATGCCGCTGACCAGCAGGACCACCATGCCGCACGCCATGACCCCATCCATCGCCATATTGCGCAGCAGGGCGGAGAGGTTGCGGAACGTCGGAAAGGAGGTGGGGTAGGCAAGAGACGCCCCCGCGATCGCCGCCAGCGTGAGGGCCACCAGCAAGGTCTCTCGTGTCAGATAGGGCCGAAAGCTCAACGTCCGTCGCGACAAGGTAACGACGGATAGCGTGTCAACTGCTCGTGTTGGCTCTTGTTGATTCATTGTCATTTTAGAATCGCCGCCAGACGCATGACGCCCTCTTCCGTAGCTCCATCCCGGGGCACCTCTCCTGCAAGCCGGCCCTCTCGCATCACCAGGATGCGGTCGGCGACCGCGAGGATTTCGGGGAGCTCCGAGGAGATGAGCACCACGGCGGTTCCTTCGTCCGCCAAGTCGCGGAGAAGCTGGTGCACCTCCCGTTTGGCTCCGACGTCGATGCCTCGCGTAGGCTCGTCCACGATCAGGATGGGCGGATGGACCAGCAGCCATCGGGCCAGAATCACCTTCTGTTGATTGCCGCCGCTGAGTTCCTGGACTCTCCGGTCCCGGGTATCGGCTGGCAATCGCATCCGGGAAGCCAGGACCAAGGTCTGTTGCTCCATGTCTCTATCATTTAGCCACCAGCCCCCGAAATGGTTGAGGCTGGCGGCCGTGACGTTCGCCGCCACGCTCATCTCCAAGAACAGCCCTGCCTCTTTGCGGTCCTCCGGGAGGTATCCGAGCCCGGCCTCGATCGCGTCGATCGGGGAACGAATCTTCACAGACCGCCCGTGGATCAAGATCGTGCCCGTCGTCATCGGCCGGGCGCCGAAAATGGACATTGCCAGTTCCGTCCGGCCCGAGCCGGCCAAGCCTGCAAAAGCGGTAATCGCGCCGGCCTGCGCGACGAAGTTGATGTTCTTCAGAAGTCGCTCGTCATTAAGCTCACGGACTTCCAGCGCGGGGACTTCCTCTGCCGCGGCTCTTGTCCGCGCGGGTGGTTCGAAGCCGGACTTGCGGCCCACCATGCGGGAGATCAACTCATCTTGCGTCACCTCATCCTTGAGAAACGTGCCTTGGCAGACGCCGTCCCGCAGCACCGTCATCCGGTCGCAGATCCGAAAGACCTCCGCCATGCGGTGCGAGATGTAGATGATCCCCACGCCGCGTTGTTTCAGCCGTTCAATCAGGCAAAACAGCGTCGTTGTCTCCGTCTCGGTCAGTGTCGAGGTGGGTTCGTCCAGCACGAGCAGGCAGGCGTCCAGTGACAGCGCCTTGGCGATTTCCACCATCTGCTGCTGGGCGGGAGACAAGTGTTCGAGTGGCGTGGCGGGATCGACGTCGATGCCGAGGTCATCAAGGATCTCACGGGTCTGCTGGTGCAGTTTGGCCTTGTTGATGATCCCCCATCGGCGCACGGGCTGGCGTCCGAAGAAGACGTTCTCTGCCACACTTAAAGGACCGGCCAGGCTGCGCTCCTGGAAGACCATCGCCACCCCGGCTTCCTGGGCGGCCCGGGCATCGCGAAAATGCACTTCCCGACCGGCCAGGCGAATGGTGCCCTCATCGGGGCCGAACACGCCGGCCAGGACGTGCATCAGGGTACTCTTGCCGGCCCCGTTCTCGCCGAGCAGGGCATGGACCTCGCCTCTGCGCACGTCGAGATCGACCCGGCTGAGGGCCTGCACGCCGGGGAACGACTTGGAGATGCCTCGTGCCTCCAGTAGGGGCAACCCTCCGTGGTTGCCCTCCGGGATGGGCAGGCACGGGGGCCTGCCTCTACTGTCGGCGATAGGTCCTATTCGTCCCGTAGGTCCCATTCACTTTCACTCATGCACGTAGAAATCCCAGCCCAAGTAGGTAGTCACCGCCTCTGTCACGATGTCGGCGCAGTGCGACCGCACCATCGCACAGTGATGCTCAAAGCCTTTCTTGCAGATGAACTTGAGCAGACCCTGGAGGTTGGGAACCTCACAGACGGCGATACCGCCCGACATATTGAAAGGATCATCGGTGAATTTGCCCTCGCCGATGTAGCCGCGCATCCGGCCGTTCCGGTCATCCGTGCTGAAGCGCAAGTAGGTCATCGGGCCAGGACCGGCCTTGCCCTTGATCGCACCGAAGCAGCGCTCTTCGCCTAATGCCCGGCCGAGCACATCGAGCGTCGAGACCTCAACTTCGCAACCGATGAAGCTCTTCGGATAGTTGCTGCAATGCTGAGCGACGCACTTGTTGCGGTCATCGCCGTAGTTGTTGTTCCAATCCACGATGGCCGCCGCATTGCCACTGGCCAGCACGAGGGCGTACATCGCCGTGACACCCGCCACGTCCACTTCGCAGGCACAAGGCCGCAGGCCGTCACTCATCATGCTCATGGTCAGGCAGGCGGCGCAGCCGTAGTTCTGCTGGAGAGAAGTCCAGCACTGGAAGCCCGCGGCGTCGATGGCATTGGCGTCCATCCAGTCCTGGACCGCCAGGAAGAGCCGCAGGTTTCGCTCGAACTTGGCGTTGAGGTCCGGAATGCCGGCGGGGACGTTGCCATAGGCTTTGATCCTCTCCAAGGTCCGTCGGGCACGGGAGGACTTGATGTCAATCTTGGCGGTGGCCGCGATAATCTCCAAGAGGTCTACAGGCACCACTGTGATGCCGGCCGCCTGGAGCAGTTTCTCGCTGGCTCGCATGGTCTGAAAGGCCGCCGGCCGGGTGCCAATCGCGCCGATCCGGGCATTTCGCAATCCGTCAACTACCCTGCACACGCCGGCGAAGAACTCGATATCCCGAGCGAAGGCGGGACTGTCGATGGCTAGCGTGTGGGTGCCGGTGTCCGTGAAGGGAATGCCGTACTGATAGAGGTTGTTGCAGACGGAGAGCTTGCCGCAGAAGGAGTCCCGGCGGTGAAGCGTATCGAGCTTGTCCAGATCGTCGTCGCTGGCCTGCACAAGGACGGGTACGCCCAGCTTGGCGAACTGCAGGGTGTTGATGATTCCCAGCTCATCCCCGAAATTGGGCAGCGCCACGATAATGCCGTCAATCTCGTTGCGGTGCTCGCTGAAGAGGTCGGCGCATTTGCGGGCGTTGGCGACGGTCTCGACGGCGCCGCTGGGGGTTGCCTCTTGGGGCAGGATGACGGCGCGATGGCCCAGGTCCTTGATCTGGTTGAGTAGCTGCTTGCGGCCGCTACGGGCCAACTCGGCCGAAAACACGCCCCTGGTTCCGACGATCAGCCCGAAGGTCAATTTCCCTTTTCTCATTCTTCAACTTCCCTTTGAAAAGACCTGAGACTTCTTATCGCGTCACTTCCGGCAGGTGCTTGGCCAGGAACTTCAGACTCTTCTGCATCCACCGGTCGGGATTATCGACGGGATAGTGCGGCTCGCCCATCTCAATGCCGGCGATGCACGGCTCGTTGACCCTGGCGCAGTTCTCCTCGATCCCCAGTTCCACCGCCTTTCGCACGTACGAGGCGAAATCCACGCACCCGGTTCCGAGGATGCTATTGGTGTGCTCGTAGCCTTCGGTCTCGCTCAGGTGAATGTGGATGATCTTGTTCTTGATCTTCTCGATGCGATGCGGCGCTTCCCGGTTGATGACGAAGTGGCCGATGTCGAGATTAGGGAACACATTGGGCAGGCCGATGTCCTCCACCATTCGAGCCGCCTTGTCGCTGCTATTGAGGATGAAATACACGTGCGGCTCAATTTCCAGGTCCACCAGCAGCCCCTTATCGAGGCCCCACTTCGCCAAGCTGCGGATCGAAGCCACCGAGTTGAGCCACGCCTGCTCCGGGGTCATGTGGGCCAGGTGCACGCCGCAGCCCCAGCAGACCAGCACCTGCCGGCCGCCCAGTTCCAGTTGGAATTCGCTGCACTGCTTCATGTAGTCGAGCACCTGCCGTCGCACCTTCACGTCCGGGCAGGCCATGTGCTCGACGTTGGCCAAGAGCATTTGCGAGCTGTGGAGGCCGAGATCCCGGTGCATCCTGATGAGGTCCCGGCGTTTGCCGGCCTTCATCTTCGTCGGGTCGCCGGAACCGCAGGCGGCGTACTCCGTGTACCGGAACCCCATCCGTGCGGCGCTCTTGAGAGTCTTTTCGATGGGCCACTTGGCTACTTCATAAACGTACGTGTTCAGAGCGAGCTTCATGCGAACCACCCTTTTTCAGTTGGTGCTCGTGCCGCTTGGGTCGAGCAACTGCGAAGCGGTCTGATCGTCTGTCACGAGGACGTTGATCAGTCCGCCACACAGGGCCGCTCGAATCACTGTTACTTTCTCTTTGCCGCCAGCCACGCCGATGACACGCGGAATGTCCTTGATCGTCTCCAGGCCCGTCCCCACGATTCGCTCGTGGATCGGGTGGCTGACCTTGCGGCCCTCGCGGTCGAAGAACTGCAACGCGATGTCACCCGCCGCGCCGAGGGCCCTAAGCTCTTGAACTTCGGTTGCTGTCAGTGTGTCCCCGCTGGCCAGCAGAGTCGAACCTGCCGCGCAAATGCCCAGGCCCACCAGCGCCACGTCCGCTCGACCGGCCAGTTCCAGCGTGTCCGCCACCTGCGGGTCCATCACAAGGGCATCCCGAACGGCTTTGTCTTTGACGATCCCTGGCGCGTGAATCAGGCGGGGTTTGGCCCCGAGTGCCTGGGCCATTCGTCGCACCAGATCGGCACCGTGGGTCCTGGCCTCCAATTCCCCCAGGCCGCCAATAAGCTGGACCACACGTACATCCGGCAGACTGGCGGGTTGCAGGGCGTCCACGACCGAGAGGACCGCCGTGCCCCAGCTTACGGCCACCACCTCGTTTCCTTGCAGGCCGCGCGTCAGGCAGGCGGCGGCCACAGGCCCCAGCTCAGCGACCAGTGCAGCCGGAGCATAGGAGGAAGGCGTGACGACAAGAGCCTCCTTCAAGCCGTACCGCTGTTCGAGCTGCTGCTCGATCTCGGCGTTTGACGATTGCGGCGGGGCGATGGTGATCTGCACGATCCTCTCTTCACGAGCGCTGCGAAGTAGGCGCGAGACCTTGACCCGAGACAGCCCAAACCTCTCGCCGATCTGCTGTTGCGTCAGACCGTCGTCATAGTAGGCTCTTGCGACCTTGTGTAGCAGCTTGTTGAATTCGGTGTCGGTTGCCATCATGACCGGTGAACACATGTTCAGCTTCGTTCATCTTTTCGAATTCTCGGACAATGTCACGTCTATGTCAAGTCACAACCCGTCAATTCGCTGCATGGAAATGAGATTGTGTTTGACAGAGAGTGACATCGCCGATATACATTGTTCAAACGTTCAGCAATGAACATGTGTAAAACTCCTGGTGCCGCATTACGGTGGGGCACCATCTGGATCGGGGAACACGATTCAAACATGGCTAAACTGACACCCGAGGAAATGCTCGCGCGGGCACGTGCTGTCGTGGATTGTGAGTCACAGGCTGTGGCGGGCCTGAAAACGCAATTCACTGCTCAGTTGGCGACCGTGGCCGAGATGCTTCTCGATTGTCCCGGGCATATTCTCATCGCGGGGGCCGGGACAAGCCGGGCCATCGCGCAGCGTTTCGCTCATCTGCTGGCCTGCTGTGGCACGCCCGCCTTGTTTATTAGTGCCGCCGATGCGATTCACGGCGGTGCCGGCAGTGTCACGGACAGAGACATCGTTTACATCATCTCTAAAGGTGGCCAGAGCAGCGAAATCAACCGCTTTGCCCAAATTGCCAAGGATCGTGGGGCCAGGGTCATCGCCCACACGGAGAAACCAGATTCACCCCTTGGTCGGCTCAGCGACGCCGTCTTTCATATTGTCGCCCCCGAGAAGGTCGATCCCTATGGAATGATCGCGACGGGCAGCTCACTGACTAACGCCGCGGCCTGCGATGTACTTTGTGTCTTATTGCTTGAACTACGGGACTACACGAAAGGGCAGTTCGGCGCGACCCATCCGGGCGGAGCCGTCGGTGTGAAGCTCGAGATGGAGAAGGGCCGGACTTCAGACGGAGGTCAAGACCACAAGTGAAGGCTGCATTTCTTACTGCACCGAGAACGCTCCAGTTGCGCGACACTGCCGATCCGATTGCCCCGAGCGACGGGGTGGTGCTTGAGGTCAAAGCCTGCGGCGTTTGCGGCTCCGATCTGCGACGGTGGAAGGAAGGTCCGCCGCAGGGGAGTGCCGGGATGATTCCAGGCCACGAGGCCGCCGGCGTGGTCATCGAGGCCGGCAAGAACCAGAATCGTTTTGCCGCAGGGGACCACGTGGCGATCGCGCCCGATGTCCATTGTGGCCGGTGTTATTACTGCCGCAGGGGCCTGTACAACCTCTGCGATGAGATTCGTTTTATCGGGGTCACGCCCGCACTGCCTGGTGCCTTGGCCGAGAAGCTTGTCCTGACGGGCGAAATCCTGACCAATGGCATCGTTCACCGTATGCCGGAAGGCATGTCCTTTGCCGAGGGAAGCCTGGCCGAGCCGAGCTGTTCCGTTTTGGCCTCGCACGACCGAGCGGGGACGGGCTGGGGTGATATGGTGGTCGTCATGGGAGCCGGTCCGATTGGCTGCCTCCATGTGATTGTCGCCAAAGCCCGGGGCGCGCGCGTCATTGTCTCGGAGCCGAGTCCGATTCGCCGCCGCCTTGCAGAACGATGCGGACCGGATGCGGTCGTGGACCCGACGGCCAAAGACCTGGGGGCCCGCGTGCGGCAGATGACGTCGGGCGTGGGGGCGGATATCGTCATCTGCGCCAACCCTATTGCTGAGACGCAAACCCAGGCGGTTCAGATCGTGCGCAAACGCGGAAGGGTGGTTCTCTTCGGCGGACTGCCCAAGGCGAACCCCCTGGTGACACTGGATAGCAACCGCATCCACTACGGCGAGATCGAAGTCGTCGGGGCCTTCTCGTACCATCCGACCATGCATGAGCTTGCCTTGGACCTGATCCACCGCAAGGTCATCGATGCGGACCTTTTGGTAACACATACATTTGGTTTGAACGATGTTGGCAAGGCGTTCGAGACCGCGGCCGCCGGAGAGGCACTGAAGGTCGTGGTCACGACGCAGGAGGATTGCAGCGTATCATGATCGGTATGAATGAGGAATTGGCGGCCCGACATGCGGCGGGCCACCCCGTCCGCATCGGTCTGATCGGGGCCGGGCAGATGGGCGTCGATATTGTCGCCCAGGTCGCCATGATGAAGGGGATCGACATCGTTGTTGTCGCGGATATCGACAAGACGCGAGCCAGCGCGGCCTATGCTACCGGGCTGCTGCAAGGGGAGGCCGTCGAATCGCGGTGTGCAAAGGACGCGGATGAAGCGGTCGCCGACGGCAAGCGGGTCTTCACAGACGACTTTCGCGTCGTCACGGGCATGAAGCGGGTGGACGTCATGCTCGAAGCCACCGGTGTCCCCGACGTCGGGGCCAAGGCCGCCCTCCTGGCGGCCCACAATGGCCAGCAACTGGCGATGATGAACGTCGAGACGGATATCACGGTGGGACCCCTGTTGCACTGGTATGCCCGGAAGAAAGGTGTGCTGTATGCCCTGGCGGCCGGCGACGAGCCCGCTGCCTGCAAGGAGTTGTACGACTTTGCCGAGGCGCTGGGCTTCACCATCGTTGCGGCGGGCAAAGGCAAGAACAATCCCTTGGATCGTCACGCCAAACCGACGGACGAGACCTGGGCCAAAGAAGCCGCCCGGCGGGGACTCAATCCCAACATGCTGATCGAGTTCGTCGACGGCAGCAAGACGATGATCGAGATGGCGGCCGTCTCGAACGCGACGGGTCTGAAACCCGACGTGCGAGGCATGCACGGGCCCAAGACCAGCCGGGACAAGTTGCATGAGACCTTTGCTCTGAAAGAGCATGGAGGGATCTTGAATCATGCGGGCGTCGTCGAGTACGGCATCGGCGGCATTCACCCCGGCGTCTTTCTGGTTGTGACGACGAGCCATCCCCGGCTGCGGCAGGCCCTCGTCTACCGCGACATGGGCAACGGCCCGTACTACACCCTGTTTCGGCCCTACCATCTGTGCAGCATCGAAGTGCCGCTGACGTGCGCCATGCTCGCGATCCGCAAGAAGTCCAATATGTTTCCCCTGAATCGGCTCGTCTCCGAGGTCTTCGCGGTGGCCAAGCAGGACCTCCGGCCCGGCGACCGACTGGATGGGATCGGCGGCGGCTCGTTCTACAGCCTGATCGATACGTACGAGGCGGCTGTGGCGGAGAACTTGCTGCCGGTCGGTCTTGCCAAAGGCGCGATTCTGAACCAGGCAGTTGCGCAGGATCAGCCGATTCGATATGATGACGTTCGGTTGCGCGAGCCGTCCACCGTACTGACCTTGCGCCGGCTGCAGAGCGCATGGATGGCGGGAGAAGTCGACGAGCGGCAATTGCTGGAGTCCATAGAAGCTATCGAGAGCGAGTTGTAGGGCGGGTTCTTAACCCACGCGTCCACCCAACCGATGCGCACGAAACGCGTGGAGTAAGACCCCACCCTACAGGTTCGGATGACGAGGTCCCCATGTCCGTGATAGGCTTGGATATCGGCACGACGGGCTGCAAGGCCATCGTGTTCGGCCGCGAATGGGAAGTCCTGGGCAGAGCCGCCCGCGAGTACCCCGTCCTGACGCCCCGCGTCGATTGGGCTGAGCAGGATGCCGAGCAGGTCTGGCAACTGGCGCTGGACGCTTTGACGCAGGCCGTGGACCAGGCCAGGGCCGATCCTCCTCGCGCCATGGCTTTGTCAGTGCAGGGGGAGGCGGTCATGCCTGTCGATAAGGCGGGTCGCTCCCTTCGCAACGCCATCCTCGGCATGGACATGCGATCGACCGCCGAGAATGTCTGGCTGGCGGAGACATTCGATCCCCAAGTGCTCTTTCGCCGCACCGGCATGCCCATGCACACCATCAACACGATCACCAAGCTGCTGTGGCTCAAGAGAAACGAGCCGGCGGTATGGACCTCTGCCGCCCAGTTCCTGCTTTATGAGGATTACTTCCTACGCCGCTTGGCGGGCAAGGCCGTCATCAGCCATTGCTTGGCCTCGCGCACGCAGATGTACGATCTGCACACATCGGATTGGGCGACGGATATCCTGGACCGGTGTGAGGTAGACCCCGGGCGTCTCGCTCAACTCGCCGGCCGCGGCAGTTTGAAGTGTGAAGTGGAAAGTGCGAAGTGCAAAGACTTCAAACTTCAAACTTCAAACTTGAGACCTCCAGCGGTCGGCACGCTGGATAGGACCGTTGCCCGCCGGATAGGTGTAAACGACGATGTCCTTCTGGTCAGTGGTGGGCACGACCAGGCGTGTGCTGCCCTGGGCAGTGGGGTGATCCGGCCCGGACTGGCCATGGTCTCGACCGGCACGGCGGAGGTGGCGGAAGTGGCGATGGCTTCACCGATCCTAGACGAGAGCCTGCGTCAAGGTGGCATCTCGATCTACCGGCACGTGGTGCCGGGACTGTACGTGGCCATGACTCTCAATCACAGCGGCGGAATGGCCTTGCGCTGGTTCCGGGACACGTTGTGTCGAGACAAGTGCGTGCGAGCCGCCGACGCTGGCGACAATGCCTACGACCTGATCCTGGCAGAAGCGCCGGTCGGGCCGACTGGTTTGATGGTCCTTCCTCACTTCTCGGGAGCGGGTACGCCCTTGCTCGATGTATACTCCCGGGCCGCGATTCTGGGCCTGACGTTTGCCACCACGCAAGCTGAGATCGCCAAAGCGATCCTGGAGGGTCTGACGTACGAACTGCGGCTGAACCTGGAGTTACTGCGGGACGCGGGAATCCGGCTGGACGTGTTGCACGCTGTCGGTGGGGGGGCCCGGAGCAGGATGTGGCTCCAGATGAAGGCCGACATCTGCCAGGTCCGATTGCGCGTGCCCCGGATCACCGAAGCGGCTTGTCTGGGAGCGGCGATTCTGGCCGCGGTGGGGGCGGGAATTGGCCCGGACATTGCCTCCTGCGTAGAGCAGGCGGTCCACTGCGACAGAACCATTGAGCCCCAGCGTGAAGAAGCCTGCCGATACGACCGCCGCTACAAGCTCTATGGGAAGCTCTACCCGGTTCTGAGACCTCTCCAGGGGGAGATGTCGTCCTGTTCTGACTGAATGTGACCCAAAAGCACAGGCAGTATTGTCCTCGCCGGCAACGGAAAGGAACGGCCGGAGACGCCGTAGCTACACCATTCGTGGTGGGGGGACTGGTTCCGCGGGGCCAACCGTACTTCCACGGTTGGTGTCGCCTATGAAAAAGAGGGGAGGGATTTCTCCCTCCCCTAAAAGGACGATGAGACTCAGGGCGTGGTAACGCTGGCGGCGTTCGACCAGGCCGATACGCCAGAGACGTTGACGGCCCGGACGTGATAGTAGTAGGTCGTGCGACTTGGCACGCCCGTCTGGACATAGGAGGTGGAGTTCGCCACCACGTTGTTGATGGTGACGACGTTGATGGTGAAGGCAGCGCTGGTGCTGCGCTGGATCGTGAAACTGGCCTCGTTGGTGGCATTGTCCGTCCAACGCAACGTGACGGTATCCGATCCTCCTGCACGGACGGCGGTGGCGGATAGTCCCGAAGGCGCGGCCGGAAGCGTGGGCACGCTCACCGCGACCGTGTTCGAGTAAGCCGACGACACCGTGCCGTTCACCGCTTTGACGCGATACGTGTAGGCCCCGTCGGCCGTGACGGTGGTGTCCGTGTAGGTCACACCGCCGGTGCGGGTTCTCGGGCCGACCGTGGCCAGGGTGGCGAAGACGCCGGTGCCGTTGGCACGTTCGACCACGAAGCCCGTCTCGGTCGTCGCGTTATCGAGCCAGGTCAGACTCACTCTCGGTCCCGCCACCAGGTTAGCCGTCAGGCTCGTCGGCGCCGCCGGAGCAACTTGGGGCGTCACGGCATTCGACGCGATCGAGGCCGGACCCGTTCCTGCGGCATTCGTGGCGGCGACCGTGAAGGTGTAGGTCGTGCCATTCGTCAGTCCGGTCACCGTGATCGGACCGGCAGCGCCGGTGGCCGTGATGCCACCCGGGCTGGAGGTCGCCGTGTAGGACGTGATCGGACTACCGCCATTAGAGGCGGGCGGCGTGAAGCTCACGGCGGCCTGGGCGTTACCCGCCACGGCCGTGACCGCCAGGGGCGGCCCAGGAAGTGCGATGGGCGTCACGGCGTTCGAGGGGCTCGAGGCTGGGCCCGTTCCCGCGGCGTTGGTGGCGGCGACCGTGAAGGTGTAAGTCGTGCCATTCGTCAATCCGGTCACCGTAATCGGACCGGCAGCGCCGGTGGCCGTGATGCCGCCCGGGCTGGAGGTCGCCGTGTAGGACGTGATCGGACTGCCGCCATTAGAGGCGGGCGGCGTGAAGCTCACGGTGGCCTGGGCGTTACCCGCCACGGCCGTGACCGCCAGGGGCGGCCCAGGAGGTGCGATGGGCGTCATGGCATTCGACGCGATCGAGGCCGGACCCGTTCCCGCGGCATTCGTGGCGGTGACCGTGAAGGTGTAGGTCGTACCATTCGTCAGTCCGGTCACCGTGATCGGACTGGCGGTCCCGGTGGCGGTCACACCGCTCGGATTCGCAGCATCTGGGCTGGAGGTCACCGTGTAGGATGTGATCGGACTGCCGCCATTAGAGGCGGGCGGCGTGAAGCTCACGGTCGCCTGGGCATTGCCGGCCACGGCCGCGACATTCAGCGGCGCGCCGGGTGCAAGCGCCGGGATGGCAACATTCGATATCGAATCCCCGGCCGCGTTGAACGCGATGACACGGTACGAGTACCGACGGGAGAATTGAATCGTGCTGTCCGTGAAGGCAGTCGCATTGGCCAGCGCTGTGGCCAAAGGTGCAAAGGCCCCGCCGTTCTCAGCCCGCTCGATGCGGAAGCCGACCTCGTTGCCGGGATTGCCCCAGTTGTGGCCCGCCGCCGGGAAGACCGGGGTAGGCGGCGTGGCGTCCGTCCAGGAGAGACTCACAGCGGTGCCGAGGATCCCTGTGGCCGTCAGGACCGGTGCCGCCGGGAGCGATCTGGCCACGCTGAACACCACGGGCCGCATCATGTCCATCTCTTCGTGGCTCAGGACGTGGCAGTGCCACACGTACTCCCAGCCGAAATTGGTCACCACGTTGGTGACGGGCGGAACGATGGGATTTCCGTTGGTGTCGATGTTCGAGAAACCCGACGTGTCGCCCGCCGGCATCATGGGGTTCAGCAGACGCTTGCTGTCGAACACGCCGAAAGGTATCTTGGGTGCGACCGGCCGCAACGCCACGATGCAGTCTTCCAGCGGGTTCATCCGCACGGTCTCCTTCCAGCCCAACTCGTTGAGCTCGGGAGGCTTGACCACGCCTGCCCAGTCCACGCGGTTGATCAGTTGCACGTCGAAGAGGTGGAAGTGCATCGCGTGGGTATCGACGCCATTATGTGTGATCTTCCAGATCTGGGTGCCATCACCGGCCGCCGGAGTCAGAGGTGTCACGTTATCATTGACAAACGTGATGGGCGGATCGATGTATCCATATGGGATCGTCGTCTGGTTCTGGCCATTGGTGAACGGTATTTCGACGCCCAGAGTGGCGTTCATACGTCCATACGCATTCTCGAATAGCTCTTGGATGCACTTCGGCTTATTTGTGATGGTCAGCGCGGTGGGACTGAGCTTGTTGGCCTGCGTCAAATCCATGGGATTGAAAGACAGGGACGTGCTCTGAATCCGCTCATACGCCGTGGTGCCGGTGGGGAACGTCGCGTTGTAGGCCGCGTTGTAACCCGCTTGCGGCACGAGGATTGGGTCCTGCGCCTTCGCGAAAATGCCCTGGGTCGTGGCCGTCGAGGCGAAGGCTGCCTGCAGGGCCGCCAGATCGTACGCCGGGGCTGGCGTCGTCGCTGCCACCTTGATCTGCAGGATCGTTCTGGTGTTGGGGCCGTAGCCCGGCAGGGTGGGGAGGTGGCCGCCGATCGCCGTCAGGTCCAGGTTGTTCGTGTAATAGTCCAAGCGCGCATCCGGTGCCGGAACAGCGGCCGGGGCGTCGTTATAGAGGATCAGGGTCTTGCCGGCAAAGCCGGAGAAGTCCACGAGGACATCCGCGCGCTCCGCCGGCCCCAGGAGAAGATTGTGTTCCTTCATATTGCCGACGGTGATGCTCTTGGGGTCTCTGTCGAAACCCTGCGGAATGTTGGTCCAGACCGCCGGGGCTGCCAGGAAGCCGCCTTCGGTGCCGATCTGAATGATTGACGGGCCGAGCTTGGCAGGATCGGGCACACCCCCGGTTCGAGCATCCAGGATGTCGCCCGGCTGGCCCGGTACCTGGACCGTCCATGTCGCCGGGAAATTGTCCGTGCCCGCGACGGCCGGGACCATGCCGACTTCGGTCAGGCTGCTATAAAGCGTGGCCGTTGCTGTGGCGGTGGTGCCGGTCGTGGTGGGCGGCGCGATCGAGACGGCGGGCGCTGAAGTATAGCCGCTGCCGACGGTTGCCAGCGTGATGGCCGTGACCTGACCCTGAGTCGGGCTGCCGGCCGTCAAGTCCACCGTGGCTTGCGCGGTGGCGCTCTTGCCGGAGGTATCACCCGCCGCCGGCGTGATCGTCACCACCGGAGCGGAGGTGTAGCCACCCTCTATACGGCCCCGACGGAAGTCGGCATGGTTCCTGCGGTCCCCGGGGCGGCGAATTTCCCGTTGGCATGGACGGCGCAAGTCATAGGCCAGCCCGGGGATATTCTCGACAATAGAACCGGCGGTGTGCCGGATCCGGCGCTGATGGGTCCGTCGATGATCCAGATCGGCACCGAAGGCGGCTTCTTGCCGGAGCCGGTCGTATGGCCGAACATTCCGTATGGTTTCGATCGTGATCCCAAGAGCATCACCGTGACCAACGTCAAAGAACACAATCTCTTCCTGGGGCCCGCTGAGCGCGCGGATGTCCTCATTGACTTCTCCGCCTTCCGGGGCAAAACGATCATTCTTTACAACGATGCCGGTGCGGCCGTCCCAGCGGCCGACAGTCGTCTGGACTATTACACCAACGATTGGGATCAGACCGCGGTCGGCGGCCACGCCCCCACCGTTCCGGGTTACGGTCCCAACATCAGGACGATCATGCGGTTCCAGGTGGCGGATGTGACTCCAGCCCCCGCCTACGACCTGGCTGCGCTGCAAGGGGTGTTCCGCTCCACAGCCACAACCCAGGGCGTCTTCGCGAAGTCGCAGGACCCGATCCTCGTGCCGCAAGCGCCCTACAACGCGGCGTACGGCACGACCGCCTTCCCCGCCGACACGAAGGCTTACGGCAGGATTCAGAGTACGTCGTTGACCTTCAACCCGCTGAATCTAAGCACGCCGGCGATAGGGGACCAAGTGGCCACGGTGGTGCCGATGGACCTCAGGCCGAAGGCCATACAAGAGTTGTTTGAGAATGATTACGGACGGATGAATGCCACGCTCGGAGTCGAACTGAAGTTCACCAACGGTGCCAACCAGACCACGATTCCCTACGGTTACGTCGATCCGGTCACGGAGATCGTCGCAAACTCTCCTGATATCCTGACGACGTCGATCGGGACGGCGGGCGACGGGACCCAGATCTGGAAGATCACTCATAACGGGGTCGACACGCATCCCGTCCACTTCCACCTCTTCAACGTGCAACTGATCAACCGCGTGGATTGGGCGGGAGTCGTCAAACCCCCCGAGGGCAATGAGCTGGGCTGGAAGGAAACGGTGCGGATGAACCCGTTGGAAGACTGCATCGTGGCGTTGAGACCCAATGCGCCCCAGCAGCCCTTCGGTCTGCCCGACAGCTCCCGGCCGCTGAACCCCATGATGCCGCTCGGCGTCACGGGCGCCGCGGGGGGGTTCTTTGGGGTGGATCCCAATGGCAACCCGATCACTGTCACCAACGTCGTGGCCAACTTCGGCTGGGAGTATGTGTGGCACTGCCATATCCTGAGCCATGAAGAGATGGACATGATGCGGCCGCTGAAGTTCAACGTGGCCCGTGGTTTGCCCACGGCCCCCGTCCTGTCGGTGCTCGGTCCGACCGTGGCGACACTCACCTGGACGGACGCCACGCCTGCGACCCCGGCCTACCCGGCCCCGGGCAACAACTGGGGCAATCCCACCAATGAAATGGGCTTCCGCCTCGAGCGGGCCGACAACGGCGGGGCCTTTGTAACGCTTGCCAGGGTCTTGGCGAACGCGACCTCCTACGTGGACAGTACGATCGATCCGACGAAATCGTACGCGTACCGTGTCGTCGCTTACAATGCCGCTGGGGAATCCGTGTCGAACACGGCCACTCTGGCCTCAGTGACGCCGGGAGTAAATCTGGCGTTGGGCAAACCGGCCGTGGCTTCCACGACCTACCCGGGTTTCCCGGCCTCGAACACCACGGATGGCAATCTGACCACCCGTTGGTCGAGTGCCTTCTCGAACAATCAGTGGATCTACGTGGACCTCGGCTTGTTCGCCACCATCCAGCGGGTCATCCTCCACTGGGAGACAGCATACGGTCAGTCGTACAAGATCCAAGTGTCCAATGATGCCGTCACTTGGACCGATGTGTACAGTACGACCACGGGCAACGGTGCCATAGACGACATCATCCTGACCCCGTCGGCGACAGGTCGGTACGTGCGGATGCTCGGCATCCAGCGGGCCACAACCTATGGTTACTCCTTGTTTGAATTCGAGGTCTACGGTACGCCGGTGAATCTGGCCTTGGGGAAGCCGGCCGTGGCTTCCACGACCTACGCGGGTTATCCGGCCTCGAACACCACGGATGGCAGTCTGACCACCCGTTGGTCGAGTGTCTACTCGAACAATCAGTGGATCTACGTGGACCTCGGCTCCATTGCCACCATCCAGCGGGTGGTCCTCAACTGGGAGGCGGCGTACGGTCAGTCGTACAAGATTCAGGTGTCCAATGATGCGGTCACTTGGACGGATGTGTACAGCACGACCACGGGCAACGGTGCCATAGACGACATCACCCTGACCCCGTCGGCGACAGGTCGGTACGTGCGGATGCTCGGCATCCAGCGGGCCACAACCTATGGCTACTCCTTGTTTGAATTCGAGGTCTACGGCGTGCCAGGGACTCCGGTCCCCGTGAATCTGGCGCTGGGCAAGACGACCGTGGCTTCCACGACTTACCCGGGTTTCCCGGCCTCGAACACCACGGACGGCAATCCAGCCACCCGCTGGTCGAGTGCCTTCTCGAACAATGAATGGATCTACGTAGATCTCGGGTCCGTTGCCACCATCCAGCGGGTGGTCCTCAACTGGGAGACGGCGTACGGTCGGTCGTACAAGATCCAGGTGTCCAACGATGCGGTCACCTGGACCGATGTGTACAGCACGACCACGGGCAGCGGCGGCGTAGCCAGCCTCACGCTGGCCACACCGGCGACGGGCCGGTACGTGCGGATGCTGGGCATCCAGCGGGCCACAGCATACGGCTATTCCTTGTTTGAATTCGAGGTCTACTGAACCGCCGCCGGTCCACCGATGATGGTCCCAGGCAAAAGGAAGGAGATGTTCGCATGAATTGTGCTTGATGGCTCTGATCGTATCGGGCACGTTTGTACCGGTCGGCTGCGCCAGGTCCCGCACGGAGGCGGGTCCAGTGCAGCCGGCCTTTTTCTTACCGCAAGTACCGGTAATGACGCCGCGAGGCACTATTCACTTCATAGCTTCTTTTCTATGATCTTCCCTGAACAAAAGGTATAATACAGGATAAATGCGGGATTGGAGGCGTAGGAACACGAAGGAGGTGTGATGAATAGGGATGGTTGCCGTCTGGTGGTGTGCGCCGTCGTTGCGGCCATTCTGTGTACGTCGATACTTTCCGCGCCCGTGAACGCGGGACCGTCGACCGCTCTGGAATTGGCTCACTCCTGGGGTGTGCAGACGATCGGGGCCGATCTGGTGCACGCGTTGGGGAATCAGGGTTCTGCCGTCAAGATCGGCGTGATCGACAGCGGCATCGATTACCGGCATCCCGAGCTCCAGGCTAACTACGCCGGGGGCTGGGATTTCGTCAACAATGACAATGATCCGCTGGATGACTACGGCCACGGTACCGAGGTGGCCGGCATCATCGGAGCGGCCCGGGATGGAGTGGGCCTCGTCGGTGTCGCTCCGGAAGCACACCTGTACGCCTACAAGGTCTTCAACAGTCTCGGCATCGGCACCTACAGCAACGTGATTGCGGCCCTGGACCGGGCTGTCGCCGATCGGATGGATGTGGTGAACCTGAGCTTCGGCTCGCCAGGGAATCCAGGGCGGGATCTGCTGGATGCCTGTGACCGCGCGGTGTCGGCCGGCATCGTGCTGGTAGCCGCCGCCGGCAACTATGACGGCCTCGTTGGCACAGCAGACACGATCATCTATCCCGCTCACTATTCTTCCGTGATCGCGGTGGGGGCCACGACGATGGACGACGAGCGTGCCGACTTCTCCAGCATAGGCTCGGAGTTGGACTTGGTCGCCCCGGGCGTGGACATCTACACGACCACGCTGTCCGGCGGCTACACCACTGTGACCGGTACCTCGTTTTCTGCTCCCTACGTCACCGGCGTCGCCGCCCTGCTGATTCACGATGGTTTCGCAGACGTGCGCGGCCGGCTCGTATCGACGGCCTCCGACCTGGGGGCGGTCGGGTTCGACCCGTTCTACGGCTACGGGCGGGTAGACGTCCATCCCGTGACGATTCCGGCCCCCTCGGCGGTCGTGCTAGTACTGATAGGATTGCCGCTCGCTTGCCGCAGACGCCTTTGCCTCACCAGTGGGGATTTCGTCCGCAGAGGAATCATGCCATCGGAATGCGGCGGGGCGGCGGTTGGCGCAAAAGTGAAGCCGGCCTGGGGTGCTGTCCGGGCCGGCTCACAACTTCCGTAAGGGACGCAAATCGAGTTGCTGTCAGAAATCCTGGGGTCTTACTGTGCTGCGTTTGTTGGCCTTCGCCCGCGCGGCCGCCAGATCCAACACCTGGTAGAGGGTCTTGTTGATGGCCTCAAAGGAGTCCGAGGCTGTCATCATATCCTTGCCCCGGATGTAGGCTTTGACTTTGCTGGCCACGATGAGCGGCTCCATTTTGTTGTTCTTGCCTTTAGGCATTTCTGCGTCTCCATCTAACAACTCTGTCACGTTGGTCCTCTTTTGAGGAAACCGTTGCTATTCTTATCGGCCGATAAGGGCGGTTTTCGTTAGAGAAAGCACGCGTATATTGCCGTGCAGGACCTTGTGACAGCTTGAGGAGGACTTTATGATGGACTCATGACTCTCTTGATCATCTTGATCCTTGGCGAGGTCGCTGCGAGCGCCGCCTTGGTCGATGCGGCCGCGTCGGTCCCGCTGTGTCCCGTCAGCCAGACGGCGGATTCGAGCGGCGGGCCGGTGCAGGACCGCGTGATGCCGCACACGCGTGTCTCGATCCGGCAGGGGCGGTGGTTCCTCAATGACGAGATCACGTATCGAGGGACACGAGCCGAGGGGCTGCTGATGAACGTGCGGATGGTCAACGCCGTCTTCGAGGATCGCCGCCGGCCCGACTTCGATCCGCAAGCCAATACCGAGGAATTCGTCGCGCAAATCCCCGACTATGTGGCGCATGGCGTTCGCGCGTTCACTATCTGTCTGCAAGGCGGCTCGACCGGTTATGAGGGTGCCCTGAACTCCGCGTTCAATCCCGATGGCTCGCTGCGGGATTCCTACCTGCACCGTGTCCGGCGGGTCATCGACGCTTGTGAGCGTCAGGGAGCCGTCGTGATCCTTGGCTGCTACTACCAGCGTCAGGACCAGGTGCTCAAGGATGAGGCTGCCGTACGCGCCGGCGTCGTCAATGTCGCCAAGTGGATCAAGGACAGCGGCTTCACCAACGTTGTCCTGGAGATCGCCAACGAGTTCGGGCATAGTGGGTTCGACCATCGCCTGCTGAAAACCCCGGAGGGCGTTGCCGAACTGATTGGCTTGGCCAGGCAGACCTCACCCACCTTGCTCGTATCCGCCAGCGGACTCGGCAGTGGGCGGCTGGCCAACGGCGTTGCTCAGGCGAGCGACTTCCTGTTGATTCACTTCAATTCCACCCGCATCGAAGACGTTCCTGCCGGCATTGCCGCGCTGAAGACGTTCGGCAAGCCGATTGTGTGCAACGAAGACACGAAGGTGGGTGGGGAGGGTGCGAAGGCCGCTGAGGTGTGCGTAACGAACGGGGCGTCGTGGGGCTTCATGTTGGTCGAGGTGAACCAGCACTTCCCCTTCACGTTCCGCGGGGCAGCGGATGATCCGCAAGTGTACACGGCGCTCCGGCGGATGACTTCGGTGTCCCCACGTAGCATGGGCGTCCCGCCCATGAAAGACACGGACAAGATGCCGGTGCTGCGGTTGCTCATCGAGACCGATGCGGGGGGCGATCCGGATGATGAGCAATCGCTCGTGCGGTTTCTCCTCTACGCGAACGAGTGGGACCTCGAGGGGATCATTGCGAATCGCCCGGTGACACGCCGGCCGGAGAACCAGAATCCCGAAGGCACCGGCTTGGGCATCGTGCGCCGATTGCTCGATGCTTACGGCCGGTGCCGGCCGAACCTGGTGCAGCACGATGCGAGATATCCCACAAAGGAATTCCTCTGGCAGCGTACCGTCGCCGGCTACAACGATACCGACGAGGCGGTCAACCTGATCGTCGCCGCCGTGGACAAGGACGACCCGCGTCCGCTCTGGTATTCGGACTGGGGCACCGACGACGGGGCGGCCACGAACAATCTCAAGCGGGCGCTGGACCGCGTCCTGCGCGAGCGTGGGCCGGAGGGGTACGCTCGGTTCAAGTCAAAGCTGCGGCTCTCGTCTGCCAACAAGTTCGGCGCTCACCTGACGACCATCGCGCCACCGTTCGCGATTTGGGTGAACACGTTTGAGCCGCCGGTCGAGGGCAAACGGTGGTACCATCGCTTTTCCGCCCTCACGTCGCAGGCCGGGGGATTCGATCTCCAGCGGGACGTGCTCGCCGGTCACGGCCCGTTGGGCGAGCTCTACCCGACGAACACGACGCACTGGGGGAAAGAGGGCGACACGATGACGTTTCTCTACCTGGTGCCGACGGGCATGAACGACCCGATTGAGCCGCTCTGGGGCAGTTGGGCCGGCCGCTACGGCCTGAACGAGAATTTCCCCGGCAAGCGGTACTACTGGGCCAATCAGATCGACGCCTGGAATGGCACGGCCAACCGGGACAATGTGCTCGCCCGTTGGGCGGTGGATTTGCAGAACGACTTCCGGGCCCGGCTCGACTGGTGCGTGAAGCCGCGGGGCGAGGTGAACCACGCCCCGCACACCGTCGTGAATGGCTCTGACGGGAAAGCGATTCTCCGGATGGATGCTCGACCCGGCCAAGAGGTGTCACTGGATGCGGGACCCTCGCGGGACCCCGATGGTGACAGGCTTGCCTACGAGTGGTTTGTCTATCGTGAGGCCGGGACATACGGGCGCGAAACATCGCTGATGAATGCTTCATCGCTGGCTGCTCTCCTGCAGATTCCAAGCGACGCGGCCGGCAAGACGATCCATGTTATCCTGACCGTGCGGGACAACGGCACGCCACCGCTCGCAGCCTACCGCCGCGTGGTTGTGCAGGTTCTTTCTGAGACGGTAGGGTGCGTATCACGCACCATTCAACCGTTCGCGGCATCAAGAGGTGGTGCATGGTACACACCCTACTTCCCGCCGCCGGAATCGCAAGGCGGCTGGCGCAAGCTCGATCAGCCGGAGGATATTCGCAGGGTCGCCGGCATGGACCCGGCGAAGCTGGGCGAGTTGAAGCAATGGCTCCTGCAGAGCGATAAGCGCGATTTCGCGGCGGTCGTGATCCGGCGGGGCTACCTCGTGCTCGAAGTCGAGCGCGGCAATAGCGCCAAGACGGACTCCCGCCGGGTTGCCTCGGTCTCCAAGGCGGTCTGCGCGACGGTGCTGGCAATTGCCTCCGAGCAAAGCCGGCAGGGTCTGACGCCCAAGAAGATGACTTTTGACGATCCGGCGTTCCAGTTCATCCCCTGGGCCCAGCCGCTGAGCGATCCGCGTAAAGCGCAGATCACGGTCAAGCAACTGCTCAACCACACGTCCGGTCTGTGCCCCGAAGCGATCGGCGCGCCCAACGACGGCACGTGGGAGTACGTGCTTGGGCACAGTGGCGACCCACGCACGGCGAAGCTGGCCTTCGATCCCGGCACCGCCTGCGGCTACTCGACGCACGCACTCGATCATGCCGCCCTGGTTTGCGAGACGGTCACGGGCAAGCCTTACGACCAGTTCGCCATCGAGGCCCTCTTCCGGCCCCTCGGAATCGAGCACTGGTGGTTCCAGTACTTCGACGGCAGCGAAGGAATCGGGCGGCATCCGACGCATGGGTTGGGCATGCCGGCGCGTGACCTCGCGCGCATCGCCTATTGCATGCTGTGCGGCGGGCAGTGGGGCGACCGGCAGGTCATTCCGAAATGGTTCGTCGAAGAGACCGCCGCCCCGACGCACAAGGTCCAGAGCCCCGAAATGCGCTGGAAGTTCAACCCGCAGACCTTCTCGCACGGCTGGGAACTGCCGGCGCGTCTGACGGGCGAGGGCGGCCGTAGCGGGCAGGGCATTCCGGCCGATGCTCGCGACAAGCCCGGCTCAGGCGGTCAGCTCATCGCCTTCGTGCCCAGCCTCGGCTTGGTCATCACCCGCCAGACCGGCAGCAGCGGTGAATGGGCGTTTGAGGAGTATCTGCGCCGAGCCTGTGCGGCGGTTGTGCCGGACTCGCAGGGGGACAAGGACTGAGGGGTCCGAGCCTCAAGAGGGTCTGGGATGATGAATGGAGACCGCAACCCGTAGGAGAAATAGTAATGTGGATGAAGCTCTACCTTGTCTGGCTGATGCTTTCGTTGGGAGCCCAAACCCCGATATGGTCTGCCGACGCGGATTCCGCGGCCTTCCAGGCTGTCGAGATCTTTCCTCCGGTGCAGGAGCATGTGCACGGCTCGACGATCGTGGAATTGCCGAATGGTGACTTGCTGGCGGCCTGGTTCCAAGGTTCCGGCGAGCGTTGGGCCGACGATGTGACCATCATGGGCGCGCGACGCAAGGCGGGGGAGGGGCACTGGAGCAAGCCGTTTCTCATGGCCGACACGCCGGGCTTTCCCGACATCAACCCGATCCTGTTTCTGGACGCGCAGAAGCGGCTGTGGTTGATGTGGTACACGGTCATCGCCAACCAGTGGGAGACCTCGCTGCTCAAGTACCGGATCAGTGAAGACTATGCCCAGCAGGCCGGGGCGCCGAAATGGGCGTGGCAGGAGGTGCTGCACGTTAAGCCCGGCGATTCGGCCGAACGAGGCATCCAGCCGGACGACCGGTTCGTCAAGTCCGTCGAGCGGCAGATCGGCGAGTACGCGACGTACATTCGGGAAGGCATCTATGCGTCGCAGCCGGCACAGGGCCTCCTCGCCGCCGGAATGTGGAAGACCTGGGGTGCCAAGATGCTCGCCAACGCCCGCGGCGAAGACATGATCCGCAAGGGACAACTACGCAGTTCAACAGGGGAATCGAAGGATACGAATCTCGGGTATCCTTACTTCCAGCGGATGGGATGGCAGACGAAGAACAAGGCGATCCTGGTCGAGGGCAAGCGGCTGATCGTCCCCCTGTACTCGGATGGTTTCAGTTTCTCTCTGATGGCCTTCACGGACGATGGGGGACAGACCTGGTGCTTCAGCGAGCCCCTGGTCGGGGCGGGCAATATCCAGCCGAGCCTCGTCCAGCGGGTGGACGGGGCCCTCGTCGCCTACATGCGGGACAACGGCCCGGCGCCGAAACGGCTGCACGTCAGCACGTCCTCGGACAAGGGGCTGACCTGGAGCCCCGTTCGGGACTCGGAATTGCCGAATCCCGGCTCGGGCGCCGACATCGTTACGCTCCGCGACGGCCACTGGGTCCTTGCCTATAACGATACGGAAAAGAGTCGGGATAGCCTGGCCGTGTCGCTCTCTTTGGACGAGGGAAAGACGTGGCCCTACACGCGGCATCTGGAAACCGGCTCTCCGGACAAACCCTCGTCCTCCGCCGCCTATCCGTCGATTATCCAGGGCGCTGACGGCAGCCTCCACGTCGTGTACAGCTACCACGGGACGCAGCCGGGGCGCGGGGCTCGCAAGACAATCAAGCACGTGCGCTTCACCGAGTCTTGGCTCCAGAGCCAGTAGCGCTGCACGCCCACCGAGAGACTCGGATCGAGTGTCCGAGGCTCAATAACGCTGGTTGGACGGGGGACGTGTGGTCGTCGAGGCCACCTTCATTCCCTGTCGGTCTGTCAGTTGGAGGGTCTGGCCGCTGACGGCGAGGCGGCCGGTGTAGTCGCCTGCGACGAACAGAGACTCGCCGCCGGTGGGAGAGACACGACGAGCGCGGAAGGCTGACCGATTGGCCGTCACGTACAACGTGCCGCTGGCCGGGATGACGGTGCCGCCTCGGAAGGTAAAGATGGGAGTCGGCACATCGGTGCCTGTGCTCAAGACCCATCCGGAAATATCCACGGCAATGGCGTTGGGGTTGAGCAACTGGATGTACTGTTCGTCCTGGTTGCCGCTGGCGGGGGCGGTCTCGACGGCGCCGAAGAGAAGAGCCGCGCCGGCGGGCTGGGACTTGGGGATTTCAGCGGACCCCGAGGATAGGCTGTTGAACATCTGCCTCCGGCGTTCCGGTAGATAAGAGTCCCGCAGCTCCGCGACGGCGTCTGCATACGACTGCGGATAGTTCGGGGAGGTGGAGCCATTGCCCCAGGCGTTCGAGTTCCATTTCGCATTGTCCAAGGCGGCATCCGGGGCGATCTGGGCCGCCAACTCATCGATCCGGGGCTCATAGAGTTGGGCACCCGCAGCGACCCAGAGGGGGGCCGCCGGCTCCGCGTTGCGCGGCCGGGGCGCCGGACCGGGAGCCGGAGTCGGACTCGGCAGCACCGCCATGGGAGTGGACTTGAGCAGTTCATCCATGAGCGTGCGAATACGGCGCAGGTACATCTGTCGCATTTCCGGGGTATCGAAGATGTCCTGGGGCAGGCGGTTGTTGTTGCCGACGAATAGCGACGTGTTGGTGTGCATGGACTGGTCCCAGTACGTCATGCCACTGCTCCACACACGCCCAAAGCTCAGATCGACGTCCCACGGCCACATCTGCCATTCGTTGCTGCGACCGGTGTCACGATAAAAATAGTAGTTCTTGTGGCAGCAGTCGACATCGCCCGTGATGATGCGGGCGGCCAGGAAGTCAACCACCTGGGCGACGTCCACATTGTCGTAGAGGTACTGGCGGCGGGCCTCGCCCGTCAGGCTGATGCCGTTGAACAGTGCCAGCAGGTCCGCGTTGTCTTCGTTCTTGCGGGTCTTCTTTTCGGCGCTGCTGGCGCTGGTGGCATCGCTGGCGCTCATGAAGGTGCTGTACATTTTGTAGAGGGCCCCGTCGGCGTTGAGGCCCATCCGGATCAGCCAGTCCTTGTCGCCGTTTTCCATGGCGTGGGCCGTGCCCCAGAAAGCCCCGTTCTGCTGCACGCGCACGGGGAACACCCAATGATAGGTGCAGCCCGCGTCGCGATACGTCTCGTAGGCCAGGATGTTGCGCATCTCGGCCTTGTCGGCATAGGTGGACATCAGGTTGAGGTTGCCGACATGCGGCTGGTCCGGGGCCCACTTGAAATGATGGCCGCGGTTGAAGGCGATATCATAGCTCTTCTTCGGGAAGCTCCGGCTGGACTGGCCGTGAATGTTGATCCAAGCGTTGTCGTAGAACTCCCCCTCATAGAAGAACGAACAGCGGGTGCCGGCGTCGCTGTCGGACGACCCGGGCGTCGCAATGAACCAGTGCAGCACCGGTAGGGGGTTCTTCAGGCTCGGGTCCACGACCACGGTGCCGTCGTACTGCGGGGAATTGAGCGGATCGAGATACGTCGGGAAGCGCGAGGTGCGTCCCGCGGTGTCCGCGGCCGTGATATACCAGCGGACCATTTGCCCGGGGCGAAACGCGCTGGCCGGGATTCTTGCCCCGTAGACTTCGTCACCCGCCAGCCCGTCGCCGCTATTGCCGTCATCGGCGAAGGGAAGCGTTCCCTCCGCGTCGAACATCACGCGGTAGTGCAACTGGAGCGACGCCACGGGTGCGAAGCTGGGCGAGATACGGGCGGTGATCTTCAGATCGTCGCGCTGGGTTGGCTCGGCCGGGACGTGATTGGCGTCGGCGATGATCGGTCCCAGGACTTCGACACCGATATCATTGGGCTTGCCCGGCGTGGGCGTCGGGAAATAACGGAGCTTCGGTGTCTTCTCCGCGAGGGTGGCCAGCAGCTCCGGGGCCACCAGCAGGTTCGTGCTGGCCAGGCCGTTGTTCAACCCCTGGATCGCCAACATGTTACTCCCCACGTGGAGAAAGTCGAACCGGCGAATACTGAAATCCTTCGCGGGCACGGTCCTGCCGCTGGCCCCGCTGGCGGAGGCGCCGGAGTTCCAGGTCTCGGTGGCCAGGGCCGGAGCATTGTCGCGGGCCACCTCGTGCCCGTTGATGTAGGCGATCATCCCATCGTTGATCCCGATGCGCAGGGTCAGGCCCCGGATCACGGAGGGGTCCGTCACGACGAAGGGAACCCGCACGTAGACCGTCTGGTTCACGTTGCGCATGGCCGAGACATCCAGCCCGATCTGTCCTGAATACCCGAAGCCCACCGCCGTGGTGCCGGAGAGCCAGGCGGAATCGTCGAAACCGTCCAGTGTCCAGGGACGCAGGAAGGCTGACAGTGAGGATGGCTCCAGGGAACCGTCCTGCGGCACGAGGGCTTTAGCCGGCGCCCCCAGCGTTAGCAGCGGCTCCTGCGTGGTGGCCCCACTCACGCCGTAGGAGACATCGGGCGCCTGGATCGGATAGCCCGGCGCGAACTCCGACGCTACCGTGACCCCATCCGGGTGGACCAAGCCCAGGTACTCGCCCGTCCGGCCCAGTTTGAAATTCGTGTGCAGCGGACCGGCCGGATTGCTCCGGTCCTTCCCGGAAGCGAAGACGACGAGATAGGCATCCGCCTCCAATGTCACGGCCGGGAACTTCCACTTGGTCAGGTCCCTGGGGCTGTCGGTCAGGAACCACCCCTCCAGGCTCACCGGGCCGGCGCCGGCGTTGTGGATCTCGATCCAGTCCTCTTCGTCCCGATCCTCATCATCCAGACCCCGCTCGTTCACTGCCATGAACTCGCTGATCTGGACCGATTCCTGCGCCGGGAGCAGGACCGGCAGACCGAGGACAAGGAGGATGAGCGCGATGGCTGGAGTCGGCGGATATCTCATGCGAAGGATCCTATGCAGTCCGGATCGACCAAGCGCCGAAGGCGGCCACGGACAAAGGACCCCACCTCCAGCAACTACAATATCATACCAAATGCCGGGGCATCGATCAATAGGAAAGGCCCTTGGGGCCAGGGGAAGATCCTCTCAGTGCTGGGCGGTGTTCAGGATCGTCCTCTTCCCGATCAAGAGCATTCCCGTCTGAGCCTCCAGCGTTACAGGACTGTGCTGGGCCACGCCGCGCACGTCCACACAGACGTCGTCAAAGGAGTATGAGGCTGGACTCTGGCCGGGATTCACGACCACCGTGGCGTTCGCAAAGTCGCGTTTCCAGATGCCGCCCAGCGTTTGTCTCTCCTCACGGGGCGGGCCCAGGTCCAAGTCAAACTCCCGGTACCAGAAGTGCGGGATCTCCGAGTCTCCTTCTTTGCAGGTCCAGTAGATCTCGCGCTCCGGGTCTGCCACCAGCAGATAGGTGAAGTAGGTGAACAGGGTCAGGTCCGGATTTCCTCCGAAGCTCAGGGCCGTGGCCGAGTTCAGGAACATCATCTTGCCTGAGGGGGTTTGTCGCGCCCGCTCGAGGTACACCTCCACCATCTCTTTCCCCAGGAATCCGCCGGGGTTCGCCCGGTGGTATACGAAGATCTCTGCCTCTGCGCCGGCCGCGATCTGCTGCACTTGGGTGAAGAACTCCGGGGCGAAGCCCTCGCTCGTGGGATTCAGCACGACAGGCTCCACGTTCGGCACCAGCGGTGCCTTCACCCGGGGCGCGACATGGTTCAGGAAGGCAAGCTGGGCCTCCTGCCAGGTCTTGTCCGTCGCGTACCGGGTTTGTGTCCCGCCGCCTCCCGCCCACGAAGCGGCGGTGCTGGCGTGCCCGGTGAGAAACTCATCCAGAATCACCCCATCCCAGGGTCCGCCGGTTCTTTCGAGCGCGAGGTTCAGTTTCTCGGTAAAGAACTCCTGCCATTGTTTGTTCCCCGGGTCCGCCCAATACTTGACACTCCAAGACCTCCCCTCGATGGGCTTGCCCTCCTCGTCCTGGAGCAGCCAATCGCGATGATTCTGCACAATCCAATCGGTATTCTGCTCATCCACACTGCCGGCATCGTGGAGCTTCGCCTCCCTGGTCAGGCTGCTGGCGAAGTACATCAGCACCTTGGCTTTCGGATGGTACCGCTTGATCAGCGGGATCCGGTGGCTCGCAGGGGCCGCAAGATAGAACACATCGTAGTGTGCTGCCAGAGTCTCGATCTGCTCTTCGGTCGGCTCGAAGCTCGTGAACCCCATCGTCCGATGTTTGCCCGCGCGAGGGAACGGCAGCGGCTCCCTCGGGTATGTGCTCAGTTTCACGGCGAGAATGTCGCGCAGGAGCTTCGTCTTCTCTGGGACGGTTGGATTTCGGAAGAGGTATTTCCACGACACGTCCGGAAGCCTGGGTAGTTGCGTGATCGTCTGCATCTTGGGGGCCCCGGTTGCGGGACTTGTGGCGCGGTGAAGCACCCACCATCGCATTGCTGGCTTCGCGGCGAGGGCGAGCACCAGAACCATCAGCGCCGTTACGACCAACCTCTTGGCACTCTTACGTCTCATGCGAGAGAGTCTATATCGCAAGGATGGGGACCGCAAGCACCGGACGAATGGGCTATTGAGATCGGAGGCGATATCACGGTATGATAAGATATTCGATTGGCAGAAGCACTTTACACGAAGGCACAGGATGGTCTGCTATTGAGAGGAGCATGGATATGAAGATGTGGACTCTGTTATCGGTCGCACTTATCACCATTGCCTGGGGGGCTGGGGGCCTGTTGGCACGTGAGATTCACGTCGCGAAAACAGGCAGCGATTCGGCTTCCGGCAGTGAGACCCAGCCGTACCTGACCATCGTCCGAGCGGCGTCCCTGGCGCAGCCGGGGGATACGGTCATCGTTCACGCCGGGACGTACCGGCAATGGGTCAGACCCGCCCGGGGCGGCACGGACGAGAACAAACGCATCGTCTACCGCGCGGCGCCCGGGGAGCAGGTTTTCGTCAAAGGCTCCGAGCAGGTCACTTCCTGGACACCGGAACCCGGCGGCGTCTGGAGAGTGGAGTTGCCGAACTCGTTCTTTGGTGACTACAACCCTTACGTGCTGACGGTCTCCGGGGGTTGGCTCGATTACGGCAAGTGGCACCATCGCGGCGACGTCTACCTCAACGGCGAGGCCTTCTACGAGAAACAGACTGCCCAGGAACTGGTCGGCGCCGAGCGGACCTGGTTTGGTCAAGTGGACGGCGACGTGACGACAATCCGGGCGAACTTCGGCAAGGCCAATCCCAACACAGAACTGACCGAGATCAACGTCCGCGAGAGCATTTTCATGCCCGAGACCACCGGCCTGAGGTACATCACGGTCGATGGCTTCCATTTCGAGCACGCGGCGGCAAACTGGGCACCGCCGGGTCTAGCCCTGCAAATGGGCGCGGTCGGCACGCGGATGGGCAAGTACTGGATCATCGAGAATTGCACCATCACCAACGCCCGCTGCGTGGGCATCATTCTGGGCCACGCACCGGGCGTTGAATACACGGACATTGATGCGTTCGGCGACCACATCATTCGCAACAACATCATCCGGCGGTGCGGCCAGGCGGGCATCGCCGGCCAGAAGGGAGCCACCCGCTCTCTCATCTGCGGCAACCTCATCGAGGACACCAACTACCGCAAGGAGTTCGGCGGTTGGGAGACGGCCGCCATCAAATTCCACAATAGTGTGGACACCGTTATCAGTGGCAATCTGATCCGGGGCGTCTATCACCAGACGGAGGGGGCGTTCGGGATCTGGATGGACTTCGGCAACCAGGGCATCCGGATCACCCGCAATATTATCTACAAGACCCAGGCCGCGACCGTCTTTCTGGAGATGGACCACGGCCCGACGCTCGTCGATAACAACATCCTGATTGGACAGCCGGTTCGGAGCAACTCCGAGGCCACCGTGTTCGCCCACAATCTGTTTGTCGATTGCGGGTACGACTACAGCCCTGACACCGGACGCCGGTCTGAATACTACACGCCCCACACGACAAAAATCGTCGGACGCAAAACCGGCACCGCCCAGGACGACAAGTGGTACAACAACATCTTTGTCCGCAAGGGACTGGATAACGTGAAGACGGCCCCGGGCTACATCTCGGACTACAACGTCTTTCTGGAAGGAGCCAAGAAGAGCGCCTTCGGTGACAAGAACAGCGTGGTTGATCCGTACGCCACGGGATTGGCCATCAAGGACGATCCCCAAGGGGCGACGATCTCGTTTTCCGTGAACGACACGGTGCTTGGGGTGAAGGGCCCGCAAGTGAATGCGGAACTGGTCGGGGTCTTCCCGACCGTTGGTCAGACCCTGGAAGACCGCTTTGGCAAGCCCCTTAGCGTGGACACCGACATCAATGCCCGCAAGTTCGCCGCGCCGGTTTGCGGGCCGCTCGCCGATCTGAAGAACGGGGTCAACACGTTCACCTGGGTCGTCAAACCGCGTGAGTAAGGCAGGCGAACATGCTATACTGTAGGACTGAAAACGTTCATAGAGAGGGTCCTCCGATGCGTACTGTGTGCTGCTTCTTCATGGTCTTGCTCGCTGTGTGGCCGATGGTGGCTCCGGCCCAGGAAACCGTCACGGTCCGGCCTAAGGAGATCGACGCGGTTCTGACCAATCCCGGGATCGGGTTCATGACCTTTCAGCGGTTCAACGGCGACCGGCTGAACGAGGGCAAGCGATGGACAGAGGGGTACCCGATTGTCTACCAGGCGTTCGACCGGACCTTAAAGAACGAGAATCACCCGATGACGTCCCTGGCGTACTTCCGGCTGTACTGGAAGTTCATCGAGCCGGTCCAGGGCGAGTACCGGTGGGAGTTGATCGACAAAGCGCTGGAGACGGCGGGGAGCCGCCAGCAGACGCTGCTGCTGCGGATTGCGCCCTACGGGACCGGGACGGACAACGATGTACCCGACTGGTACCGGGCGCTGGTCGGCAAAGAGGAGAAGCAGCCTGAGGCCAAGTGGCGCACGAATCCGGAAGACCCACGCTACGTCCAGCATTTCGGGGGTATGGTTCGGGCCCTGGGGGCCCGTTATGACGGTCATCCGCTGCTGGAGAGCGTCGATCTATCCATCGTCGGTGCCTGGGGCGAAGGGGCGGGCTCGGAGCGATTGATGCAGAAGACCCGCGAGGCTCTCGTGGACAGCTACCTGGAGGCATTCAAGAAGACGCATCTGGTCATGCTGCTGACCGATGAGAAGACCAACCGTTACGGCCTGTCCAAGCGGGACGTCGGCTGGCGCGTCGATTGCCTGGGCGACATGGGCGGCTTCAGTCCGACCTGGTGCCACATGTGCGACTTGTACCCGCAGCAGATCATCAATTGCGGGATGCAGGACGCCTGGAAGAAGGCCCCGGTGACCTTGGAGGTGTGCTGGGTGATGCAGCACTGGAAGGACAATAACTGGGACGTTGATTACATCATCAATCAATCCCTGAAGTGGCACATCTCTTCCTTCAATGCGAAATCGTCGCCGGTGCCCGAGGAGTGGTGGCCGGCGGTCAATCGATGGCTCACGAAGATGGGTTACCGCTTCGTGCTGCGTAAGTTCACGTATCCTTCGCGGGTACAGCCGGGCGGCGGATTGGCGTTCACCTCGTGGTGGGAGAACAAGGGTGTCGCCCCGTGCTATCGCCCGTTCCGATTGGCCCTGCGTCTGTTCAGTCCCACGGACAAGCGAATCCTTGTCAGCAAGGCGGACCTCCGATCCTGGCTGCCGGGCGATAACCTGTACGACAACGCCGTTACTGTCCCGGCGGATACGCCTGAAGGTTCCTACGACCTGCAAATCGGCGTCCTGGATGAGCGATTCGACGAGCCGGAGGTGAAGCTGGCCATCGAAGGCCGACGGCCGGACGGCTGGTATAGCTTGGGCAAGATTGGCGTGGGACGGTAGCATGCCGGCTACGCCCACATCGTGGGCGAGGTCAGAAGGCGTGTGGACCGGCTGTGCTGACGTGGCCAGTCGGTAGTCGGTAGGGTGGGTTCTCAACCCACGCGTGCCTCCCACCGATGCGCCCTTGACGCGTGGGTTAAGAACCCACCCTACGCAGACTCCTGCGAATCCATGTCACCTGGAACCGATGCCGGTCGCGGCCCGGTTTGCCTCTTGTGAGGCCCTGGTCTGGGCGGGGGTTTGGTAGATGCGGACGTAGTCCACCTCAAAGCGGGCGGGGAACTCGGTGCCGGAGGGATCGCCGCCGGAGGTGCCGCCGATGGCCAGGTCCAGGATGAGGTAGTGGGGCTGGTGGAACGGGTTCTTCGCTTCCTGGTCCTCGTTCACGGTGTCCTTCAGGTCAGTGGAATTCAAAAGCTGGTTGTCCACGTAGAGCTTGATGCTCTTATCATCCCAATCCATCCGCCAGACGTGGAACTTCTTGGACCAATCGGGATCGCCGAACTCGGTGATGGGTTTCTTACTGTCATCCCACTTGGCCGTCCACGGCTGTTTCGAGCCCCAGGCGACATTGGCCAGGAGGACGCCCTTGTAGTATTCCATGATGTCGATCTCGCCGCCCCGGGGCCACCGGCCTTGGACGCCCAGCGTCCAGAACGCCGGCCACAGGCCCGGGCGTGTGTCGATCCGGGCCCGCATTTCGAAGCGGCCGTACATCCAACTATGCAGTCCGCGCGTGGTCACGCTGGCCGACGTGTATTCGGCGTACTGGCGGTTGCCGCGCCGGTCGTCACCGCCGGGCTTGAAGCCGGGGTTCTGCTTGCGTTCCCGCCGGACCTCGATGACGAGCATGCCGCTCTCGCAGCGGGCATTTTCCGGCTGATACCACTGCAACTCCTGATTGCGCACGAAGCCCTTTTCATAGGTCCACTTGTTCGAGTCCGGCGCGCCCTGGTAATCGAACTCATCGGCCCAGACAAGTTGGTATCCATCGCTCGCCGGTTTCTTCTGCTCCTGAGTCTGGACGCACGACAGGATGGCGCAAACGAGGCACACGACGGGGAAGACTCTCATCGACATGACTACTCTCCTTGAGGCTGCTCGATTCTGTAGTTCTGCATGGCATGACATTGTAACAAGCCTACCCATCCATACGCAATGCTTGCGGGCCGCACGGGGTCGCCTATAATAATCGAGAATACCAAACCGGCTGGTCTCTTCGAGGATGCAGCAAATGAACAAGTGTATCTGGTGGTTCCTGGTCCTCTCCATTCCGTGCCCTGGCGTCATAGTACAGGGGGATATCCGAAGCGACTTTGCGGACCCGGCGATCAAGTACCGGCCCCGACCGCTTTGGTTCTGGAACAATACCGAGGTGACGGCCGCGACGATCCGGGAGCAGATGGAGAAATCGTGCCAGCTCAGCAAATACGGGGGCTTCGGGATTCTTCCTTTCGGAAAGAGCTTTCGCCCGGAGTATCTGAGCCAGGAGTACTTCGCCCTGTACGGTGAAGCCCTGCAAGAAGCCCGCCAACTGGGTCTGACTATGTCGCTCTACGATGAATACGGGTTTCCCAGCGGCTCGGCCGGGGCCCCGAACTCGCGGGACATCAGCCTGTTCGCCCAGAGATTTCCCGAAGCCACTCTCAAGCGGCTGGACAAGCAGGACGAGGTCGTGACGGGGCCGGCCGCCTATGAGAGACCTGTCCCTCCGGGGACTCTCATGAGTGCTGTGGCTATGAACACTGCAACTCTGGAGCGGGTGGAGATCACGGAACAGGTGCGGGAGGGCCGGATGCGATGGTCTGTTCCTGCAGGTGACTGGAGGATCATGGTCTTCACGTGCGTCAAAGATGGCTATCCCTGCTGCGATTATCTCGATCCGGAGGCGGTGGACAAATTCATCGGGTTGACCCACCAGGCGTACTATGATCGATTCCAGGACTACTTCGGCACGACCATCGACTCGACGTTCTACGATGAGCCGACGCTGTACCGGGGCGAGGGACGGACCTGGACGGACAAGTTCAACGAGAGCTTCCAACGCAGGTACGGCTTCGATCCGCGGCCCTATTATCCTGCTCTCTGGTACGACATCGGCCCGGAGACCCAGGCGGCCCGGAACTACCTGTTCGGCTTGCGTGCGGAGCTGTATGCATCGGGCTTTCCCCGGCGGATACAGGACTGGTGCGACCGGCACGGGATCGCCGCGACGGGCCACCAGGACCAGGAAGAGGTCGTCAATCCCGTCAGCGTCTCGGGCGACCTGATGAAGTGCTTCCAGTACCAGGCGATCCCCGGCGTGGACAAGATCGGTGGAGATCGGCCGGCCGAGCGGGTCTACAAGATCATCAGCTCGGCGGCGTATAACTGGGACAAGACGCTGGTGATGTCCGAGACCTACGGGGCCATGGGCAACCTGTCCTGGGACAGCATGTACGCCGTGGCGATGGAGCAGTACACCAAGGGCATCAATATGCTCATCCCGCACGCCGTCTGGTATGACAATGCCCACGTGACGTTCAAGCCGGAGCTTTCGTGTCGCAGCCCCATCTATGCCCAAGGGCTCCCGGAATTCAACACCTACCTCGCGCGCCTCAACGTCTTGCTCCAAAACGATGGCCGGCATGTCTGTGACATCGCGGTGCTCTATCCTATCGCCACGCTCCAGGGCAGCCATCACTTGGACGGCCCGCTGGGCTATTACAAAGGCGGTGTGGAGGTGCCGGAGGCAGACTACGTGGAAGTAGGGGAGTTGCTGAGCGCCGGGGCAGGTCGAGACTACGCCTTTATCCATCCTGATGTGCTGGACGAGAAGTGCAGAGTAGAGGGAGACGAGCTCATGCTGGCGAACAGGATTCACGCCGAGCGGTTCAAGGTCTTGGTCTTGCCCGGCCATCAGACCATTCGGTGGAGCAACCTGAAGAAGATCGCGGAGTTCTACGAGAGGGGAGGCAAGGTGATCGCGACCGGACGATTGCCCTCCCACTCGGCGGAATTCGGACACGACCGAGATGTCACGCAAACGATAGAGGCAATATTCGGCGTGCGAGCGTCGGACGAGCCGGCGGACTTCGGGGTGGCCAGGAACACCAACGGAGGGTTAGCCATTCATCTGAAAGCCCTGAACGCCGCTGCCGTGCGGAAGGCCCTGGACACCGCCCTGGACGTCTACGATGTCGAATACGAAGGCCAGCAGGTCCTACGATATATCCACAAGGTCAGGGACGGCACGCATATCTATCTGTTCGCCAATATCACCGGTAGGCCCATCGACACCCACGCGCGACTGCGGGGGCGGATGCAGTTCGAAGCCTGGGACCCGCACACGGGCCAGATCGCGCCGATGGAATCCGCCTACGAGACCGAGGGCGGCTGCGATGTCACCAGGGTCAGATTGACTCTGCCCCCTACGAAATCGGTCTTCCTCCTCGGCAGCAATGCCAAGACGAGTGACGCATCTTCATCGCAAAGGAGCCGTTCATGAGAGTCATGAGTTGTCTGACCACACTGTTCCTAGTCCTTGTTCTCTCCTGCTTGGGAGACGCCGCCAACGAGAAGGTCGATACGTGGAACGGCTACACCCGGCACACGTTCACAGTGGATGGATGCCAGGCTTGGGTGGTCGAGCCGAAGCAGCCGCTGCCCGGCAAGCCCTGGTCCTGGTGCATGGAGTTCCCCGACGCCTTCACGGATCGTTGTGCAGCGCCCGCGCTGCTGGCCAAGGGCTTCCATCACGTGCATATCGTTGTCGGCAACACCTTCGGCAGTCCGGCCGCCCTCCGGCATTTCAACGCTTTCTATGATGAGCTTCAACGCCGGGGCTTGGCGAAGAAGGCGGTGCTGATCGGCCTGAGCCGGGGCGGGCTGTATGCGTACCGCTGGGCGTCGGAGAACCCCGACCAGGTCGCGGTGATTTACGGCGATGCCCCGGTGTGCGACTTCAAGAGTTGGCCGGGCGGTCAGGGCAAAGGTCCGGGCAGCCCAAATGATTGGAAGTCGCTGCTTCAGTGCTATGGCTTCAAAGACGAGGCCGAGGCGTTGGCCTATCGGGGCAATCCGATCGATGTCCTGGAGCCCCTGGCGAAGGCCAGGGTTGCTCTCATTCACGTGGTGGGCGATGCTGACGACGTCGTGCCGGCAGCCGAGAACACCGCCATCGTAGAGCAGCGCTACCGTAAGCTGGGCGGCGAGATTCAGGTCCTCTATAAACCCGGCGTTGGGCATCATCCGCACGGACTCGAAGACCCGACGCCCGTCGTGAAGTTCATTCTGGATCATGTCACGCTGCGCCGGGGGTATGCCTGGAGCGAGGCTGAGGCGAAGCGGAGGCTGGAGGAATATGCGAAAACCTGGTCGGACCGGGCCTCCTGGGAGAACAGGGCCGCCGCGATTCGCGAAGGTATCCTCCGTGGCACCGGGCTAATGCCTCTGCCGACCAGGACGGCCCTCAATCCCATCGTTCGCGACGAGCGTAAGCACGACGGCTACACGGTCCAGAACGTGGCCTTTGAGAGCCTTCCGGGCTTCTTTGTCACGGGCAACCTCTACCGGCCAACCACACTGCCAGCATCCGGCCGATCCGCCGGCATCTTGGTGACTCATGGGCACTGCACGGGTATTACAACACCGTTCGCGGTCAACAAGACCGGCGGACGGTTCGGCGGCGACACGCAGAGGATTTGCGCGGTGCTCGCGCGCATGGGCGCCGTGGTCTTCGCGTATGACATGACCGGCGTGAATGAGGCCCAGCAGTACCCGCACACAGGCCCGATAGCCATGAGCGTGCAACTGTGGGACAGCATCCGGGCGGTGGATTTTCTGACGTCACTGCCGCAGGTGGATGCCACGCGTATTGGGATCACCGGAGCCTCCGGCGGCGGTACCCAGAGCTTCCTGTTGGCGGCGGTGGATGAGCGGGTGACAGTGTCCATCCCCGTCGTCCAGGTGTCCGCCCACTTCTTCGGCGGCTGCATCTGCGAAAGTGGCATGCCGATCCACATCAGCGACCGTTGCGATACCTGCAACGCTGAGATTGCCGCCGTGCATGCACCGAGGCCTATGCTCGTGATCTCCGACGGCAAGGACTGGACCAAGAACACGCCGCTGATTGAGTTCCCCTATATCCGGAGCGTGTACCAGGCGTGCGGTGCGGAAGACGCGGTGGAAAACCTCCATCTGCCTCAAGAAGGCCACGACTACGGGCCGTCAAAACGACAGGGCACCTACGCCTTCTTCGCCAGGCACCTCGGCCTCAATAGTCGCGCCGTGCTGCGGAGAAATGGGAGGATAGATGAGGGTTTTGTTACCCCCGAGACCTACGAGACGCTCTGTGTGTTCGACGATAACCACCCGCGTCCGGCCAGGGCTCTGACCGATCCCTCCGACGTTGAAGCCTGGCTGCGGGGACCCCGCAAGCCGAGTCAGACGCCGAACACTGCTCGTCCGTAGGGTGGGGTTCCCCAAACGCGGAATCGCGCGCTTGGGAACCTTGTGCTGTGCCCACCATTCATTGTTTGTCGGCACCGCCGGCTCTTAGCAGCTCCGCCACGTCTTTGTAGCCCGCGCGCGTCGCGGCGTCCAAGGCCGTCTCGTGACGCCGGGTATTGCGGGCATTCACGATGGCTCCGTTCGCTAAGAGCAGTTCGACGACCTCTTTTCGGCCCATCTGGGCGGCGTAATAGAGCGGTCGCGCATCCACGCGATCTTTCGCGTTCACGTTGGCGCCTTGGGCGAGGAGTGTGCGGGCCTGCTTGAGATCGCCCGTGGCGGCGGCCTGATGCAAGGGTGTCACGCCGGTCTTCAGGAGGCTCTCGACGGTAGCATCCTCGGCCGCCCCTTTGGCCACGAGGGCCTGGACGGTCTCGGCGTGGCCGCGCCGGGCCGCGTAGTGGATGGGCCGATCGCCGTCGTTGTCCGGCGCATTGACCTCAGCTCCGGCAGTCACGAGCAGCTCGATCACGTCCGCACGGCCCTCAAACGCCGCCAGGTGCAGGGGGGTAGCGCCGTCGCTGTTTTTGATGCTCACGTTCGCGCCCTTGGCGGTGAGCAAGGCTATCGTCTCGGTGGGGCCGTCAGCGAGGGCCGCGTGCAGCGGGGTCCGGCCGGTTTCATCCCTGGCGTTGACCTCGGCACCCTTGGCGACCAGAAGCCCCGCCACCTCTTTGAACCGGCCTTGAGGCTGTTTGGCCTCGGCAGAGCCGGCCCCTGTCTGCGCCGGCGTGGCGTCGTTCCCGCGGAGGCCGGGGCTCCGGCGGCCTCGGCCGGCGGCCTCGTGCAAGGGCGTGGTGCCATAGGCGTCTTTCACATTGACCTCGGCGCCGTGGGCCACGAGCAGTTCGACCACGTCGTAATATCCGCCGGCCGCCGCGACCTGCAGCGGCGTCTGGCCCTGCCATTCGCTGTCCGGCCGGCCCTTGGGGCCGGTCGTGATCCTGACGTTGACATCGGCCCCTCGGGCGACCAGCGGTTCCACGAGGCTCCGGTTGCCGAGCCGGGCGGCCCGGTACAGCGGCGTCGAGCCGGAGGCCGTCTGGCCCACCGCCTTCGCGCCGGCGGTGAGCAACTGCGCGGCGATTTCCTCCTGATAGTTCACGAGTGCTTCCATCAAGGGCGTCATGCCGGACTCGTCGGTTGCGTCGATCTCAGCGCCGCGGGCAATCAGTAGCTTCACGACCTCGGTGCCCGTGCGTGAGGCGGCCAGGTGCAAAGCCGTCTTGCCGTCGCCGGTCTTGGCGCGAACGTCGGCCCCGCCAGCCAGGAGCATTTCGACCACATCCTTATCGCCTGCCGTGACGATGTCGCGGGGCTGCCCCCCGGCCACGGCCTCGTGCAGGGGCGTCCAGCCGGCGGCGGCCCTCACGTTGACCTGGGCCCCGCGTTCGAGCAAAAGCCGGATGATCTCCTTGGGGACCCGTGCAGCAATGGCCCCATAGAGCGGCGTCACGCCTTGTCCATCCGGCGCGTTGACGCCGGCGCCTCGGTCCACGAGCAGCTTTACGGTCTCAAAATGGCCGGCCCGGGCCGCGATGTGCAGCGGCAGCACGCCTCCGCCATCCTTGCCGTTCGGATCGGCCCCGTGCGTCAACAGCACCTGGGCGATCCGCGTATAGCCTCGATCGATGGTATAGCAGAGCATGTTCTGAACGGCCGTCTTGTCCATCGCGCCGAGGTCGGCTCCCTTGTCCAGCAGCAGCTCGACCAGCTTGGTTTGCCCCTGCCCGATCGCGTAGGACAGCGGTGTGTGGCCGTTTTCATTCTTGTCTCTCAGGTTGATGTTGGCGCCTTTGGCGATGAGGGCCTCGGCCACGTCCTGGTCCCCGCGGCCGACGGCATGGTGCAGCGGCGTGCTCCCCCGCATGTCCTGTACGTTGATCTCGGCGCCGTTGGCGAGCAGCAGCTTGGCGATATTCTTCCGCTGGCGGAAGGTGGCGTAGTGCAGGGGGGTGGCGCCAGCCTGGTTGCGCGGGCTGACGGCGGCACCCTTGGCGAGCAGCAGTTGGGCGATCTCCAGCCGGTCTTGGGAGGCCGCCATGTGCAGCGCCGTCTCGCCGGTTGGTGTTGCGGCATTCACATCGGCTCCGGCGGCGACCAAGGCCGTCGCCACATCCGTCCGGCCCCGAAGAGTTGCCAAGTGCAGCGGCGTTCGCCCGTTGCCATCCCGGGCGTTGACATCGGTCCCCCGGGCCAGCAGTGCCTGCACCTGCTGAGTATCCCCATCCTTAGCCGCCTGATGCAGCGGCGGACTGACCCCGCGCGGCCGCTTCTGGCAACCCGTCCCCGCCAGTACAACCATCAGCATCAAGCACGTATATCCGCCGAATCTCACCACGTGTTTCCCACCCAAGAACGCGAACTCTCGTCGCAACCGTCGTCCGACAGACATGCGCTCCAGATTACCATCTGTCGCACGCATTGTCTCCATATTCCTGGGCGTTCTGTCCGCTCATGGTTGGACGTTAGGCTCCCAATACGCATGGCGCGTAGGGAAAGCAACTGGCGAACACCATCCGGGCGGGCGAAATCTCGGCGGGGCTTCGGCATGGCTCTGGTACCACACCCGGTACGTTGGCCACGCCAACGCAGGCGGCAGGTTGCGAGTTGGGTGAATAGGTGGTGGTGGCGCGGCTCGTTTCGTTTGTTGGGAGTTCCGCGTTTACGTGGTCCTGGACCGTCTGGAGGCGGGACTCCGACCCGCGTCACCGCCACCGATCCACACTTGCTCCAACTCCGCCATGACACAATGCCAAAATGGAAACCCGAAACAAACCCAGAATTCAAAGACTCCAAGGACCGAAACGCCGTTGCCAGCCCTGATCGCATTTAGGATTGGCGTGCTTCGCTCGCAACAACATGTTTTGGGATGTGGAGCATCTGAGTTTGTTCTGGACGTGGTGCTTGGTGCTTCGAGTCTCTGGATGATCTGGGCGCGCGAGCCTTCCCGCGATGCTGGAACATTGGGGAAGGCTGGCGTGCCCCGGGCTGCGGGTTCCCACGTGTGAGAGATCACACCTGGGAGCCCCACCCAAACGCGACGAATCGCGTTTGGGGACCCCACATTACATCACCGCTCCGCATCACCTTCCCCCCCACCCCCTCCTCGGGTCCCCGCCGGTGATACTTCACCGGTGGGAGCCCTGACTCCCCTCCGATTACCCCTCCTCAGAAGGGCCGGGCTGTCTCGGTTGTGAGGCTCCCGGCTCCCGCCCCAGCGGCTGCCGCGCTCTGCGGCGCCGGCAGAGACGGCCCATCATGCTCGTTGCCCTCCGTTATTCATCGCCGGCCCATGTGCCGAATGATCGGCCCAAGCCGCCGACTGCAACGAAGATGACGGGGTCAAGTACTTGTTTTCATCCCTGAACTCTCACGGTTGCCCAGCGTCGCGGCTGCCACAGTCGCAGTCGGACGTGGTCGGGACCTCAAACGCGACCGACGGCGTTTGGGACCCAAGCAGGCTCACACTGAAATTGTAAGTCATCGCCCCTGGATTCTACATAGGGGAAATGCTCAATTGCGGCTAAGCATTTCTCTACACTTGCGGAGCAAGACAGGCTTGCAGAAAGGGGCGGGTCCGATTAACCTGCCGGCAGCTATGGTCAAGACCGAGCAGATAGAGGTAAGGACACGCGGCAACTGCCACGTAATCGATATCACGGACCAAGTGTCGGCCGCCGTGGCCGGATCGGGCCTTCAAGCGGGCGTGGTCACGGTGTTCAACGTCGGCTCCACGGCGGGCATTACGACCACCGAATACGAGCCGGGCTTGGTGAACCATGACCTCAAAGCGGCCTTCGAGCGGATCGCCCCGGAGGCCGGCCACTATGAGCATGAGAACACCTGGCAGGATGATAACGGGCATTCGCACGTCCGAGCCTCGCTCCTGGGGCCTTCGCTCAGCGTGCCATTCGTGGACGGCCGGCTGACCTTGGGCACCTGGCAGCAGATCATCCTGGTGGATTTCGACACGCGCGCCCGTAGTCGTACCATCGTCTGCCAGATCATGGGAGAATGAGTAGCGGGGCTTGACGCAAGTCCTATAATCCGTTACGATTACGGTAAATTTACTCATCCAAATCCTATCGTTATGGCGATATGCGGTAGTATATGAGAGCTTCTCGTTGGGAAATGGTGTGTGTGGCAGGTCTGCTCTTGATGGCGGTCGGCTGCCAGAAGAAGGACGGTGCGAAGGGCAACGCCATCGCTACGGTGCCGGTCGAGTTGGGCGCTACGATCGGCACGCTGGCGGAAGTGGCGAAGGCCGAGCCTGTGGCCGTAGAGGGGTATGGGCTGGTCGGGGGACTGACCGGCACCGGTTCGGGATACTGCCCGCCGGAGGTGCGGGCGTACCTGAGGCGGTATATCCTGACCCAGCTCTCCGGCGAACGTGTCAATGTCGATGAGCTGATCGGCAGCAAGAACACGGCCGTAGTAATACTGGAAGCCACGATTCCAGCAATGCCCTCGATGGGGGAGCACTTCGATGTTCGTGTGAGCCTGTTGCCGGGCTCGGATGCGGCTTCCATCCAGGGTGGCTGGCTCTACAAGTCTGAGCTGGTGGCCAGGGGGACTTTTGGGGCCCAGACCAAGCCCTTGGCAACGGTGGAAGGGCCGGTGTTCATCGACCCCATCGGTACGGTCGATCTCGATCTCAGGAAGGGCTTCACCCTGGGCGGCGGCCGGACGCTCTATGAGTACTCGGCCCTCTTGCGGCTGCGAAAACCCAGCTATCGGGCCGTCAGCCTGGTCCGCAATCGCCTGAGCGAGCGATATGGACCCAATATCGCCCAGGCCCTTTCGCCCACCGATATCGAGGTCCGCATACCGGCCGCGTATCGCCGACGAAAACCGCGGTTCGTTGCGATGATCCCCGCCACGTTTGTGGAGGTAACGAACGAACTAACCAGCGCCAGAATCGATACTTACGTCCAGAATCTGGCGGCGTCGGGCGAGAAGGAAAACAGCGAGATCGCCTTGGAGGCAATAGGCCGGGAGAGTATCGTCAAGCTCGCCACGCTTCTAAACTCGTCCGATGCTGAGGTGTGTCTGCGGGCTAGCCGGTGCATGTTGGGCTTGGAGGATAGCCGCGGCCTGGCGCCTCTGCGGGACTTGGCCATCGATCCGAAGTCGTCATACCGGCTTGAGGCTCTCGAAGCGGTCATGACTTCGCGCTGGCGCGAGGAGGCGGCGACGCTGGCCCAACGCCTTTTGCGAGACGAGGATGTGGCCGTGGTGCTGGCGGCCTACGATCAGCTTCGCCAGATCGAAAGCAGAGCTGTCGTGCGGGAGGTTATCGGGCGTAGTTTTCTGCTCGAACAGGTGGTGCAGACCAACCACAAGGCGATCTTCGTCGCGCGCAGCGGCGACCCGCACATCGTGCTGTTCGGGGCTCCGCTGGCCTGTCGCGACAACCTGTTTGTAGAATCGCCCGACCAGACGTTGGGGCTCGATTGCCGGACCGGGCAGGGCTATGTCTCGGTCATTCGTAAGCACCCCACGCGCCCTGGCGTGATCGGGCCGATTCGATGCAAGCCTGACGTCGGCGAACTGGTCCGGACCCTGGGTGGTGAGCCCACGCCGGGATCATCGGGGCCGATCCAAAGGCTGGGCGTCCCGTATGGACAGGTGATCGCTCTTTTGGAGCAGATGTCTGCCAAAGACGCGGTGCCCGCGGCGTTTTGGGCCGGGCCGCTCCCGAAGATCGGACCTCCGGTCAAGAAATGAGACTTCTTAGGCCGATAAAGTTATCAGTTCCCAGTTGGCAGTTGCCAGGCGACTGAGGACTGATAACTGTCAACGGAAGACTATCAGGTAGGCCATGCGACTTGAAAAGATCATACTCGACGGATTCAAGAGTTTCGCGGATCGAACGGAGTTTACTTTTAGCAGTGACATCACGGGCATCGTCGGACCGAACGGGTGCGGCAAGAGCAACGTGGTCGATGCGGTCAAGTGGGTGCTCGGCGAGCAGAAGGTCAAGAACCTGCGCAGCACCGAAATGGCCGACGTGATCTTCGGCGGCAGCGGTAGCCGCAAGCCGCTGGGCTCGGCCGAAGTGACGCTGGTGCTCTCGAATCCCCAGGGCGTCGGCGGTCGCCTGCCGATCGACACCGAAGAGGTCCAAATCTCCCGCCGCATCTTCCGCAGCGGCGACTGCGAGTATCGTATCAATGGCAAGCTGTGCCGGCTCAAGGACGTCCGCGAACTGTTCATGGATACCGGTGTCGCGACGCGGGCCTATTCGATCATCGAGCAGGGGCAAGTCGATCAATTAGTCAGCGCGTCGAAAGTGGACCGGCGGATCGTGTTCGAGGAAGCGGCCGGGATCAGCAAGTACAAAGCCCACAAGAAAGAGGCCCTGCGCAAGCTCGAACACACCGACCAGAACCTGCTGCGCTTGGCCGACATTCTGGAGGAAGTCGCCAAGCGGCTGCGCAGCGTCAAGCTGCAGGCGGGCAAGGCCCGCAACTACCTCGAATACACCCAGCGACTTAAGGAGTTGCAGGTCAATTTCTCCCTTGTCGAGTACGGCAAGAACAAAGATCAACTCGACGAGAAATCGTCGGTGCTGCACGGAGCCGAGGAGCAGCTCTCGGCGGTGGCGGCGGAAGAGGCGGGGGCCGAGGCCGAGGCGAGCCGGCTGGGCAACGAGATCATCGATCGGGAGCACCGGCTCAGTGAGGCCGGCAATGCCCTGGTGGCCGCCCAGAGCAAGATCGATCAAAAGCTCCAACGGATCGAGTTTCTCCGCGCGCGAACGGTGGAGTTGGAGCAACGCCGCAACGCCGCGTCGCAGGAGATCGAGAGACTGCGCGCTCAGGGGGAAGCGCTGAAATCCGACTTGGCCAACCATCAGAACGAGCTGACGGCCTGCGATCGGATGGTCTCTGAGAGAAATGAGGCGATTGAGAAGATCCAGAAGGTGGTCCGCGAGGTTGACTTGCAGATCGGGTCCCTGGAGGCGGAGTTGGAGGACGAGAAGTCCGGCATCATCGACATCGTGCGGCGGACGGCCCAGCTTCATAACGAGATCCAGAGTCTGTCGAGCTACCGCGACAACCTGGCCAATCAGAAGCAGCGGCTGACGGGCCGGGCCCAGACGGTCCGGACCGAGATGGAACGGTTGCTGACGGAGAAGGCCCAGCACAATGCCCGGCTCGGCGACATCGAGCGGGTCCTCGTCGATCTGGAGCAGAATCTGGAGGCCAAGCGTCAGCAGACCGAAGAGGTGGAGGCGCAGATCGCCGAGGGCGGCAAACGCCTGGCCGGCAGCAAGGAAACCCGCAGCGCCCTGAGCAGCGAGCTGTCCGTGCTGACCGACATGGAGCGGCGCTACGAAGGGCTCGGCAACGCCGTCAAGGACATCCTCAAGGCCCAGAAGGACGAGGGCCGCCGGCTCGACTACCTGGAGGGAATCCTGGCTCAGAAGATCGGCACGGATGTCGAATACTCCGGGGCGGTGGAAGCCGCCTTGGAGGGGCTGACCGATGTGCTGCTCGTCAGCGACGCGGGCCGGCTCCTGCAGGATCGCGAGATGCTGTCGAGCCTCGAAGGCCGGGTACACTTCCGCGGTCTGGATCGTGTCGAGCCCTTCATGGACGAGGTGGATTTCTCGAAATATCCGTTCGTGAAAGGGCGGCTCGTCGAATTCATTCGCTGCGAGAGCCGCTATACGCCTTTGGCTTGGAGCCTGCTGGGCAAGACCCTCGTCGTGGATTCGCTCGATGCGGTGCTGGGACTTCCGGAGGACCTGCGGGCCGGATACACGTTCGTCACGCTCAGTGGCGAGTGCCTCAGCGCCGATGGGCTGCTGCGCCTGGGACCGTTGGGCAAGGCGACAGGCTTGATCTCCCGCCGTAGCCGGATCAACCAGTTGGAAGAGACCATCGCGGGCCTCAACGCCGAAATTGCGGAGTTGGAGACCCAGATCGATAGGAATAGGCAGACGAAGTCCCACCTCGACAAGCTCTGCAAGGACCTGCGGACGGCCGTCTACGAAGCCAATACGGAGAAGATGCAAACCAACTCCAAGTTGGCCGTCTATGAGCGGGACATCAAGCGGCTCAAGGACGAGGAGCCGTTGATCGCCAGCGAGTTGGGCACGCTCGAAGCCCAGATCGCCCAGTCCGTGCAGAAGGAATACGACTCCAAGCAACGGCTCAGCGAGCTGGAGACGGTCAACAACGAGCGGGCGGCTCACATCAAAGAGCTGGAAGAGCGGTACGATGAGCTCAAGGGCCAGCAGCAGGACCGGATGCAGGAATTGACGGATCTGAAAGTCGGGCTGGGACAGGTCCTGGAGCAACAAAAGGGTCTGCGGCAGATCATCGACCGGCTCCAGGGCCAGATGCAGGCGAGCTTGCGTACGCTGGCCGCCGCCGAAGAGGAGATTCGCGTCGGCGTCGGTCAGTTGGCCGAGGCCCAGAGGGACATTCTGGCGTGCGAGGCCGGTGTCTCCGAGCTATTCGTCGAGAAGGAAAATGCCCAGCGTGACAACCGGCAGTTGCAGGACGAGCTCGCGACACTCGTCGGCGAGCAGCGGCAGAAGGAAGAGTTGGTCCGCACCAAGCGGACGCAGAAAGCCGAAGTCGAGCATAAGATGGGCGAGCTCCGGGTGGAATTGGGCCAATTGGATGTCCGCCAGCAGGACCTGATCTCCCGCGTGAAGGATGAGTTGCAGATCGACCTGGCCGAGGCGTACGTCACTCGCACGACCGGCGACGTCGATTGGGAGGAGGTAAAGAACGAGATTACCGAGCTGCGCGGCAAGATTGAGCGGCTGGGCAATGTCAACATCGACGCTATCGCCGAGCAGGAGACTCTCGAAGAGCGGCATAACTTCCTGGCCAACCAAGTCCAGGACCTCAGCGAGAGCAAGAAGCAGCTCGAACAATTGATCGACAAGCTCAACAAGCAAAGCCGCGAGAAGTTCGTCGAGACCTTCGAGCAGATCCGCATGAACTTCCAGCAGGTCTTCCGCAAGCTCTTCGGCGGCGGCAAGGCCGACATCGTTCTGGAGGAGTCCGACGACGTGCTCGAAGCAGGCATCGAGGTGATCGCCAAGCCGCCGGGCAAGGAGACGCGGAGCATCTCGCTCTTAAGCGGCGGGGAGAAGTCGATGACCGCGCTGGCGCTGCTGTTCTCCGTCTTCCGGACCAAGCCCTCGCCGTTCTGCTTCCTCGACGAGGTGGACGCTGCCCTGGACGAGGCGAACAACGAGCGGTTCAACCTGCTCCTGCGGGACTTCGAGATCGACAGTCAGTTCATCGTGATCACGCACTCCAAGCGGACGATGAGCATGGCCCAGATGCTGTTCGGCATCACGATGCAGCAGCAGGGTGTCAGCAAGCGTATCGCCGTCCGCTTCGACGAATACGAGCACGAGACCGCCGCGGCGTAGGATTACTGCGCAAGATGGATGGAGCGGCGGGTTGCGAAGGTCTCCCGGGCGTCTGTCGAAGGGACACGGCCGGGTTCAAATGGGGGCCTTCTACTCCGCGAATATCTCAGCAAGGATTGCCAGCGTGGCTTGCTGGGTCTTGCCGCCGATTTGTCCGGGTCGTTGGACCAGTCGTGCCTTGTCCACCGTTCGCAATTGATCGAGCACGATCTGTCCGGTCTTGCCTTGGAACCGGCAAGGCACGCGCATGGGATACGCGGGGCGTTCCAGCCAACCTGGTTCTTCCCGGCCATTTTCCGCTCATCCCGTGCTCCTGTCTGGTCGATACCATCTCAGGATTACGGTTATGGACTGCGCCGTGGGAACCGTGGATGGACCTCGGGGATGAAGTGGAGATTGGCGTATGATCGGACAGTTTGTGGATACGGGGCAGGCGACTACCGAGAGCTTGCTGGCGGTGGCGATCCGGTTGGAGGCCAGTGCACGGCGCTTCTACGAAGGGCTGGCGGAGCGATTTGCCCATTGCCCGGAGGTCGCGGAGTTCTGGCAGGTCATGGCGGCGGACGAAGCATGCCACGAGGACCGCTTGACCCAGTGGGGGACGTCCATGAGCGCGGAGAGACTATCCCGGCCGGTAGACGCAGGGATGCTGCAGATGGGCCGAAGACGGCTCGGCACGAGCGTGGAGGAACTGCTCGGCGACGTGCGGAACCTCGACGACGCCTACGAGACGGCGCATGACTTGGAAAGCTCCGAAATCAACACGATCTTTCGCTTTTTCATCACGGAATTCTCACGGGACGCACGCCTCATCGACATTCTGAGGCAGGATTTGGATGGGCACGTCGAGCGGCTGATCGCGGGATTCCCGGCCCGATATGCCACGAGAGCCCAACGCGCCGCTGTCCAAGCCACGTAGTCAGACAGGGTGTGCCGTGGGCACATCTTTCCATCGCCGGGAAGAAACGCTCGTCCCACGGAGCTGAGGGACGATCACGCCAAACACTCTCTCGCTTTTCTGCCTCAGCGCGGTACAATGAGCTGGGATCTGTCATAGCAGGCGTTCGGCCGAATGTACTGTTTAAGGACATGACCATGAAAAGGCGAGAGGCATTCACCCTGATCGAATTGCTGGTTGTGATCTCGGTCATTTCCCTGTTGATGGCCTTGTTGTTGCCGGCGTTGTCCAAGGCACGGGCCCAGGCCCGGGGGGCGGCGTGCCAGGCCAACGTCAAGCACTGGGCCACCATCGTGGCCATGTACACGATGGACAACAACAACAAATACTGGATCGAATACTGCAAGAAGCTGGACCCCGCCGGCACCTGGATGAGTGCGTTGACGCGGTTGTATGGCGGCGTGGCGAAGTTCCGCGTCTGTCCGGCCGCCTTCCAACCCTGTTTCCCGGTCGATCCGGTCAGCGGCAGTCCCAACTGGCGGCGTTATGGCGGCGACAAACGTGTCTGGGGACCGGGAATTCCTACGAAATGCTTCTTTGCCGACGACTACGGCAGCTATGGCGTCAATCACTGGATCAACAATCTGGAGCCGGGCGATAGCGGCTGGCTGGGTCTGCCGGAGCTGCACTGGAAAACCGACCTCCAGAAGGATACCAGCAGCATCCCCATTCTCGGCGATTGTGCCTGGTACGGAGGTCAGCCCGCGAACGGTCCGGACCCGGCCCACCCCGCGTTTGCCGGAGAGTCCGCCCCGCCGATTCGGCACGATTGGTGGGAGGTCGATCCGACGGCCGCCTGGAGCAGCAGTATGTGCCGGTTCGCCCTCGACCGGCACAATCGAGCCATCTACATGTCCTTCATGGATGGCTCGATGCGGAAGGTCGGATTGTACGAGTTGTGGACCTTGAAATGGCACCGCAATGCGCAGCCGAACTATGAGGTGACGATTCCCTGGCTGCCACGCTGAACGCCGAATCGGTATCACAATGCAGTGGGGATTTCAACACCGCGGTCTATCTTGCGTGCGCGTGCGACGAGCAGGATCAGGGCGCCCGCGGCGCCAACCGCGCTCAGCAGTTGCGTCAGGCTCAGCAGGCCGAGGAAAAGGGGGCCCTCTGTGTCGCCCCGCAGGAAATCGGTAGCGGCCCGACCCACTCCGTAGATCAGGAGAAACCACAGCAGTTTCGTGCCTTGCCACCGGTCGGACTTGAGCTGGGAGAACGCGAACAGAACGATCAGCATGAGGCCTACTTCATAGAGTTGGGTCGGATGGAGGGGGACACCCGGCGGGGCCGTGCGGGCGCCTTGAGGAAAGGTGACGGCCCAGGGAAGTGAGCAAGGCCGGCCGTGGCAGCAGCCGTTGAGAAAACAGCCCAGCTTGGCGGCGATCCAGGGTACCGGGATGGTCAAGGCGACGAGATCCAGCCCCATCGGCCTGTGGGCGGCGAGCAGCATCACGGCCGGAACTGCCAGTGGGAAATGCGCCAACAGGCCACCCCATAAGCCGCCGCCCAGCCAATGCTTCGCCTGCAACAGGGCGGATGGATCCAATTGGCCGTGTCGGGCATCGTAGAGCAGCTTGGCGCCAACGACCATGGCCAACATATAGCAAATGCTGACCGTCAGCCATACTCGCCGCGGCAGCTTGTGACGCTTCGCGATCCGCTGGCTGAGCACGAAATGCAGCACGATCCCGACGAGGTACATGACCCCGTAGGTGGTGACCGGTCCGATCCTTGGCCACATAAATACCTCCGCATCCATCGCGTCGCAGCAACACACCGCGTCTTCTCCAAGAAGAGCACGTCTTGGTCGTTGTCGCCACAGCGCCCGACACGTAGGGCGCAATCACGGCTCGACTCGTTCTCGACATGTTCTCATCGTAGTTGCCGCGAGTCGCCAAGTCCACATAGGAATAGGGTACTTCCCGCGACCCCGGCGAGACACCCAACATGCATTTCGCCCTGATGGATTACGATGGGCTGCCGCTGATCGTCGATATTCGCAATCTGCCCGACCATCTGCCATCAGGCCAATATCGCTTGGCGAGTCGGCAAGGCCGCCACAGTAGACCAGGTCCGCGAGAGCATGAAGGCGAACGAGGATGCGTTGCACACGCTCAAGGATATGTTGGAGCAGCTCGAAGGCAACGCGGTCGATCTGAGCAAGCAGCCGTTCGTTCTCGGTCCGGCCCTGACTTATGACCGCAAACAGGAACGCTTCGTCGGCGCCAACGCCGAACAGGCGAACAAATACATCAAGTGCTCCTATCGCGAGCCGTTCGTCATCCGCGACAACGTGTAAATCACTCTTGCATGCCCATGAAGAGCCCGGCCACCAACATCGCCGGGCTCTTTTCTCCCTTCTCTCTGGCGCCTCCGGGCGATGTTTCCGCTCTTGACTTCTCATGCTGGAAATCTGATAATCGACACATGTACGGCATGACCGTCGACAGGCATTGCACGCCGGCCCAAAGTCGATAGTGCCTCGGCCAGCCAGAGGTGGCATTATGCTCGATATCGAGAAATACATACCTGAGATAGGTGAGTTGTGCCGGCGCCTCAAGATAAGCAGGTTAGACGTCTTCGGTTCGGCAACATCTGACGATTTTCACGCGGAGAGCGACGTGGATGTGCTTGTTCAATTCGAGCACGATGGCGACGGGCTCTTCAATCGCTATTTTGATCTGAAGGAGGGGCTCGAAAATATCTTCGGTCGGCCGGTGGACGTAATCGTGGAGGACTCGCTGAGGAACCCTTACTTCAGGGCAAGTGTCGAACGCAGTAGAAGGACTGTCTATGCAGGATGAGACCCGCAAACACCTGTTTGACGTCCTGCAGGCGGCAAAGGATATTCAAGAATTCACGTCCGGCCTGACGTACGCGGGCTATATAGCAGATGCAAAAACACAAGCGGCCGTAGAGCGGAAGTTCGAGATCATCGGAGAGGCCCTGAATCGAATCAAACGCACGGACAAGCCGCTTGTAATGACGATCCCCAATCACGATCGGATCATCACTTTTCGGAACATCATCAGCCACGGCTACGACATCGTCAACCCAGCGATCGTCTGGGATGTTGTGCAGAACCACCTTCCCTTGCTGGAGCGGGTCGTCCAAGACCTCCTTGGTCGCTGACGTTGTCACCGACGTCTTCATTCCTGTGATTGCCTGGTGTTGCTCCTGGGGCTGACATCTTGTTCGTATTGTGGTATCGTGGGTTACGAGCCTTGGTGGGATGGCCCGGGGGCGATCATTGACGAACCGAAATAGCGAAGCAGTATGGCACGAAAATTCACACTCCAGTCGCGGACGGCGGCGGGGGAGATCGATTTTGGGGCGGACCTGAACCCGGAGCAGTTGGCGGTGGCGACGGCGCCGGGCGGGCCCATGCTCGTCGTGGCGGGGGCGGGCAGCGGTAAGACGCGGGCGTTGACGTATCGCCTGGCGTGGCTGGTGCATCACGGCGTCGATCCGGGGCGGATCATGCTCGTTACGTTCACCAACCGGGCGGCCCGCGAGATGCTCAACCGGGTCGAGTTGCTCGTCAAGCAGAAGACCCGCGATATCTGGGGCGGCACCTTTCACCACATTGCCAACCGCATCCTGCGGACGCACGGCAAGCGGCTCGGCATCTCGCCGGACTTCACCATCCTCGACCGCGAGGATGCGAAGGACCTGCTTGCTTCCTGCATCCAGGAGGCCGGCGTCGATATCCGCGAGCGGAGATTCCCGCAGAAGAACGTCTTGGCGGCGATCTCCAGTTTCATCCAGAACACGCTGGAACCCTTGCCGGAGGTCATCAGCAAGCGGTTCCCCATGTTCATCCAGGAGTTGGACGGCATCGAGCGGGTGCTCGTGCTCTACACGGAGAAAAAGCGGCTGCGGCAGCTTCTGGACTTCGACGATCTGCTCAGCGCCTGGCTGCGGCTGATGATGGACCATGCGGACGTCCGCGAGATGCTCGCCGGCCAGTTCCAGCACATCCTTGTGGATGAGTATCAGGACACGAACGCCATCCAGGGCGCGATCGTTGATCTGCTGGCCTCGAAGCACCGCAATCTGACGGTGGTTGGCGACGACTCGCAGTCGATCTACAGCTTCCGCGGGGCGAACTTCGAGAACATCATCACGTTCAAGCAGCGGTATCCCGACGCCAAGGAGTACAAGCTCGAAACCAACTACCGCTCCGTGCCGGAAATTCTGACCTTGGCCAACGCGAGCATCGCGCAGAACAGCCGCCGGCTGCCAAAGAACCTTAGGGCGATCCGGACCTCGGGCCTCAAGCCCGCGATCGTGGCTTGCCAGGACCACTTCACGCAATCGCGGTTCATTGCGGAGTACGTGCTGCACCTGCTCGATCAGGGCCGGACCCTGAACGATATCGCGGTCCTCTACCGCAGCCACTGGCATTCGCTGGAGATCCAATTGGAGTTCCAGCGTCGCAATATCCCGTTTCACATTCGGGGTGGCCTGCGTTTCTTCGAGCAGGCGCACATGAAGGACATCCTCTGCTACCTTCGCGTCCTGCAGAACCCCAGCGATGAGCTGGCCTGGTTGCGGCTCCTCAAGATGCTGCCCCGCGTCGGCAGTGCGATCTCCCGGCGGGTCTGGCAGCACATCAGCAGCGCCGCCGACCCGTTCAACGAGGTCCTGGGCATCGAGACGGCCAGCCTACTGCCCACCAGCGCCCAGCCTTTCTTTCAGGAGTTTGTCGGCCTGCTCAAGGAATCGCGCGAGATCGACTCGCCGGCGGAGGTCATAGATCTGGCCAACAAACGATTCTATGACGACTATCTCGTCTCGCACTACGACAATGCGGCCATGCGGCGGGAGGATATCCGCGCCCTGGCCAACTTCGCCGGCCAGTACAAGAACGTGGAGGCGTTCCTGGCCGATGTGTCTCTGGCGGGCGAATTCTCCGGCGAGACCTGCGTCGAGGGCCCGGTCGAGCAGGAGTTCGTCATCCTCAGCACGGTCCACCAGGCCAAGGGCCTGGAGTGGCCGGTCGTCTTCATCCCCTGGCTGGCCGACGGCCGCTTCCCGACCGATATGGCGATGAACAAAGACGAAGACCTCGAAGAGGAGCGCCGCGTCTTCCACGTCGCGGTCACCCGCGCCCGGGATGAGCTCTACCTGGTGCTGCCGCAAGTCTATCGCAATCGCGGCGGCAATCTCATCATGATGAAGCCCAGCCGCTTCCTGATGGAATTGGCCAAAGACCTCACCGAGCCTATGGAACTCGAAGAAGGCCTCCCGCACCTGATCGGTGGGGCGGAGAAAGACCACCTTCTGCCCCCGGCCGAAGAGATGTAGTGCGTATTTGCGATGTGGATTCATGCTGACCAGAATAGGCTCATGACCGGGGACGCCGTCCCTGGACCCCTGGCATTTTCCGCTTTGGGCCAATCGCATGGTAGGAAGACGAACCGCCACCACAACCACGGAACTGCGGTCTCGCCCCGGGTGTCCGCCGGCGGAGCCTCCCGGCCTTTGTAGGGTGCGTATCACGCACCGCCTTGGGCCACGGATTGATGAGTAACCGCTGCGCTCGAATCCCCCGGTGAACTATTGCACGGAGATCTTGCAGATGCCCCGGATAGCTGGTAGTCTATCATTCGAGGGCAGGCCAATATGAACCTAGTATTCGAATGGGATGAGAATAAGGCGCGGACGAACGCCCAAAGGCACAAAGTCGAGTTCAACGAAGCGCGTACTCTGTTCAACGATCCGCGTTTGCTCACGCATCCTGATGAGTACCATTCGGAGGCGGAAGACAGGTATATCAGCATTGGCCAGTCGGACCGCCATCGTGTGTTGCTCGTTGTGCATACGGAGCAAGAAGCGGAAGACACGTTGATTGTTCGCATTATAAGTTGCCGCAAAGCCACGGCATCGGAACGGCAGGCATATGAAAAAAGCTACGAATAACTCCAGGCGGAAGTCGGAATCGGTGGAAATGCTTCCTGAATACACCTTCCAGGGCAAAAAGGGTGTGCGCGGCAGGTACTATCAAGCTTATCGCCAAGGTCACACGGTAAGGATTCATCGGGAGGATGGGACGGTGCGCGTACAACACTTCACGTTAGAGGAGGGAGCCGTAATGCTCGAGCCTGATGTGCGGGAATACTTTCCGACATCGGAGAGTGTAAATCAAGCCCTGCGTTCTCTAATAATCTTGATCCCGAAACACCGACGAAGGAGATAACGACGGCGTGGCACGAAAAGCAGGAAGATCAGGCCCGAAATTCGTGAGGTACTTGGGTCCTCTCGTGGAGACGTTGCACGACCTTGGAGGCTCCGCCAGACCCACCGAGGTCTATCAGGCCATCGCGACAAAAATGCGTCTCACCGACGAGACGCTTTCAGAAACGATGCGATCTGGCCAGCTACGATTTGATAATCAAGTCGCTTGGGCGCGTTTCTACCTTGTCAAAGCTGGCGTCATTGATGCATCGAGTCGTGGCGTATGGACCCTCACGGAAAAGGGCCGGCAGATCAATACATTCACTTTCGAAGAGGCCGTTCGGCTTTTCAAGGATGTGCACGCCCGGCCAAGTGCGGGATTTCCAGGGGGCCATGCAAGGACGCGCCGACAAGGGGATCATCCTTACAACTGGCACATTCACCGCTGAGGCAAAAAGAGAGGCTGTTAGAGATGGAGTCTCTCCAATCGAACTCGTCGATGGGGAGAAGCTTGTGTCGATGCTTGAGAGACTCGAACTGGGGTTGAAGCCAGTCAAGGCTTTTGCTGTAGACGAGGATTTCTTCCAAGAGTTCGAGGAAAACACTGCAAAACCGCGCTGCTGACTTTTCCGCACCTGCCGGCACATCAGACATCAATGAGCGAGTTCCCCAAGCATTAGATCAGCCACAGACTTTTTTTGCCGCCAGTCCCATATAACAACTGGTACTAGTACACCCCGGCAAAGCGACGCAAAAAGGCTGCTCGATATGCCGATTTTGTTCGGTTTTTGTTTGGGTTTTTCGGAGGGGGCGGCCGATAGGACGGGGGTCGATAGGAACCCATTGGAAAAACGAATCGAGTTCAGGGTGCCAAGGATGGATAGGTACAGAATCGGACGGATCGAGCCTATGTGCAAATTCGGGCCGGGGGGCGAGTATCTTTCCGTGTGGCCGCCGGGGCAGGCAGGGGAGGATGACCTGTCGGCGGGGCACCTGACCCGCCTGCTGGGGTCGCTCGCCGAGATCGTCGGAGTGCTTTCTGGGACCCGATGTGTCCAGGCGTCCACGCCGGCAATGTCCAATAACAAGCCCGCTGTCACTCCTAAGGAGACGATCCCGGATGCGGCCGCGCGACACCGATCTCATCGACGGTTTGACCCCGAAACAGCTCCAAGTGCTCCGGCACATCGCCGCTTTCCACGGCAGCCAATGCTATTCCCCGACGATAGCCGAGCTGGCCACGCAACTGAGCCTGAGCCGCAGCACGGTGTTCGAGCACCTCGGCGAGCTGCAAAGAAAATCGCTGCTCTCGACCTCCCCGGGCAGGGCACGTTCTTTGAAATTGACGCCCCAAGGGCGAAGACTGCTTAGACACGCCCAGCCGCAGGAGACCGACACGGAGGAGGAACCTCAGGCGGGTGTCCCGCTGCTGGGGCGGGTCGCCGCGGGCCGGCCCGTCGAAGCGGTTGAAAATGATGAGACATTATCTCTGAAGTCCTGTTTCGGGACGGGCGACGACCTCTTTGCCCTGGAGGTGCGGGGCGACAGCATGATCGAGGAGGACATTCGCTCGGGGGATTATGTGATCTGTCGCCGAGCCCAGCGGGCCGAGAACGGTGCACTGGTCGTCGCTCTCGTGAACGAGGAGCGGGCGACGCTCAAGCGATTCTACAAGGAACAGGACAGAGCCCGCCTTCAGCCCGCCAATCCAGATTACCAACCCATCTACTCGGACGACTGCCGGATCGAAGCCGTGGTCATCGGCTTGGTCCGGAAGCTCTGAACCGCGTCAATCTGCCTGCCTGCCTGCATGTGTGTGACTGAATGTCGCGGCGCCGGTGCGCCTATTGTGTCATCCTGAGCCGGAGGCGAAGGATCTCGGAGCAGAGGTGTGCACAGACTCGATGCGAGGGATGCTTCTCGGACGCTGGCCAGATCGCTTCGCTCAGCATGACAAGGGACATTGGGGCGATTGGACATTGCACTTGCAAAACGGGCTCCCATCAAGACAATGGAGTCGTTGGGGCGTTGCAGTCCTCGATCCGCCCGCCTCTGGAGGATGGGATGCCACCGGTAGTGAAAAGTCAATGAAGGTATGGAACAGGGTCAGTGATGCACAGAAGAGAAGCTTCGATGAGAGAGTGTCGTGTGGTGCGGCTGGGGGTGGTGTTGTCGCTATTGTTGGGTATTGCCGGATCGGCGCGGGCAGACAACTGGCCGCGCTTTCGCGGGCCGAACGGGCAAGGCATCAGCGACGCCAAGACGATTCCCACGAAATGGTCGCCGCAGGAGTACAACTGGAAAATCGAACTCCCCGGCGGCGGGCATTCCTCGCCGGTGGTCTGGGATGAGAAGGTCTTCATCACCTGTGCCGACGGGAAGACCCCGAAGGGCGTTCTCCTGTGCTTGCGTGCTTCCGATGGAAAGGAACTGTGGCGGAAGGAGTACGGCCTGGACAAGGTCCGGATGAACGCGTTGAACAGTTACGCCGCGGCGACACCGGCCCTGGAGGCCGATCGTGTCTATCTGTTCTGGCCAGGCATGGATGAGACGGTGCTGGCAGCACTGACGCAGGAGGGAAGCGAGGTCTGGACTACCAGGCTGCCCGGGAACCGGACTCAGCATGGCATGGGCAGCTCGCCCATCGTAGTCGGCGAATACGTGATTGTCGCGCGGGAGCAGGATCAGAAAAGTGGCGGCAATATCGCGAGCGTTTGGCTGGGCATCGATCGCAAGACAGGCAAGGTGCAATGGCGCTATGAGCATGCGAAGAGCGCCAATGCTTCCTACTCGACGCCGTGCCTCTATCGGGACAAGCAGGGGCGTGACGAGTTGGTTTTCACGAGCAACTCGCACGGCTTGGCCGCCCTGGATGCCGGCACGGGCAAGCTCCTATGGAAGACTCCGGCAGCCTTGCCCGCCCGCGTGGTCAGCTCACCGTTCCTGGCGGGCGACCTGGTGCTCGGCACGTGCGGCGAGGGCGGGCGCGGCCTTCGACTGGCGGCCATCAGACCGCCGGATGCCAGTGCGTCGGAGGCCAAGGAGGTCTACAGCTTGCAGAGCAACGTCGTGCCGTATGTGCCGACGTCAGTGGCGTACGATGAGTTCTTCTTCGGCTTCCATGATGGCGGCATGGTGTCGTGCTTCCGCATCGCCACCGGGGAGGTGCTTTGGAGTCAGAAACCCGCCAGGAAGTACTTCGGCTCGCCGGTCTGCGTGGACGGCAAGCTTTATTGCATCACGACCGACGGCGATGTCGTCGTGCTGCGGGCCGGTCCGAAGTATGAATTGCTGGCGGTGAATCCTCTCGGCGAGAAGAGCCACGCGACGCCGGCGGTCGCCAACGGCCGCATGTTCCTGCGGACCTTCTCTCACCTGATTTGTGTCGGTGGGGGGAAGGAGTAATGCGTATTGCGTTTCTCATCGTAGTCCTGGCAGTCGGGCCGCAACCTGGTGTCTGCCTCGCGCAGAGTCCTTCGGCCGGTGGACTTGCCCCACGCAGTCGGGCCGAGGTCGAGAGCTTGATCGAGAAGGTGGGCAAGACGCCGCCGGACTGGTGGGACTCGACTCCGCTGACCTACCCGCCGACCCTGGACCTGGACTGGCCGATGCGGGCGGATGGACCGTGGGATGCGCGAAAGAACGTCGGGCAGTATATTTGGGATGTTATCAATCCGAATCCCGGCCGCTGGAAAGAGGGGATCAAGCTGGTCAACCACCTGATGATCCGGCACAAGGACGCCCCGGCGAAACTGGTCCGCGCGATGGAGACGCTGGGACGCATGTACCACGATCTGATGGAGGACTGGGCTCGGGCCGCTTTCTGGTGGCGCATGTGCGATCGGCATGGCGGTCAGGTGGACCTGATCGGCCTGGCCCACTGCTACTGGAAGCTAGGCAGCAAGGAAATGGCGGTGGAAGTGCTCAAGGCGATCGGACCCGACTACACGCGCCACGGTGTCGTGATCAAGCTATGGGCGGATATGGGGGAGTTCGACAAAGCCCTGGCACTGGCCCAGCAAAAGGCAGCGGATGGCATGCCCACGAGCGCGTACCTGACCGCCGGGGATACGTGCCGCCTGGCCGGCCGGTACCAAGAGGCGCTGGCCTACTATCAGAAGGTGCTGTCCACCAGAGAGGATCTGGGCCGCGAAGGGGATGTCAAGAAGGACAAGGAACGGGCCCAGGCCAGCATCCAGGCAATCAAGCTCTTCGACATGCTGGACGTGGCGCAAGTCGCGGATGGCGTGTACACGGCCAACAGCATTGCTTATGCCGGACCTTTGTATGTTGAAGTCACCGTCAAGGGCGGGCGGATCGAATCCGTCCGTGTCACCAAGCACGAGGAGAAGCAGTTCTACTCGGCTCTCACGGATACTCCGAGGCAGATCATCCAGAAGCAAAGCGTCAAGGGTGTGGACGCGGTCACCGGGGCGACGATGACCTCTGAGGCCATCATCAACGCCACGGCCAAGGCGCTGGCCGCGGGGATGCAGAAAAAGGCAAAGCGATAATGGGAAAGCGCCGCGGGCCGGGCATACGCTTGCATCTGTTTCGCAGACACCAGGATTCCTCACGCTGGTTCGCGAGGATTCTCGGGAGCATGGGACCAACCTGGTCGGGGACGCCCCTCCGGCGCCTGAGCCAGGTGTTTTGCCTGCTCGCTTTCCTGGTTCTGTTTTTCTACGTGTGCTGGCCTTACGGAGCGCGAGAGTACGGCGCGGCGTTTCGTGCCAAAGAGATCGTCGATGCGGAGCTGTTCCTCAAGCTGGACCCTCTCGTCAGCCTCTCGACCGCCCTTGCGGCCAAAATGCTCGTTGGGTCGTGCAAGGTGGCCGCTGTCGTCATTCTGGTGTGCCTGGTGTTTCCCCGGGCATTCTGTGGATATGCATGTCCGCTGGGAACGCTCCTGGATGGGTTCGATTGGCTCATCGGCCGCCGCACGGGGCGTTTCGAGCTGAAGCGGGCCGGCTGGTGGGTCAACGCTCGCTATGGCTTGCTGATGGCTGTGCTGGTGGCGGCCGGCTTCGGCATTCTCCTATCGGGGTTTGTCGCCGCGATCCCGGTGCTGACCCGGGCGCTGCTTTTCGTGCTTGCCCCGATCCAGACCGGACTCGGGAAAGGCTGGTACCTGGTCCCGTCGGCGAACTTCGGCCATTTCCTCTCGATTCTCCTTGTTGCGTTGACATTCGCCCTCGGATTCCTGGGCCGCCGGTTCTGGTGCCGCTACGTGTGTTCCACAGGCGCGTTGCTTTCCCTCTGCAACTTGCTGCGGCTCAGTGAGCGGAGAGTGACCAGCGCCTGCGTGAAATGCGGGCAGTGTGTCAAAGCGTGCTCGTTCGGTGCCATCAACGAGGACTTCTCGACGCGGTTTCTGGACTGCACATTTTGTCAAAGCTGCGCCGGCGTCTGTCCGGCGGGAGCCATCGAGTTCACGTCGCGCTGGACCGCCAACGACAAAGAGCAACCTGCGAGGCCCGAGATTGTCGTATCACGTCGTGGCGTCCTTGCCGGACTCGGTGCAGCGTCCCTGGCCGGCGTCGGCGCATCACTGGTCAGGGGGCAGACGGGTGGACCGCCGATTCGCCCGCCGGGCAGCGTGCCGGAAGACAAGTTCCTGCAATTGTGCATTCGGTGCGGCCAGTGCCTCAAGGTCTGTCCCAACAACGTCCTGCAACCGGTTGGATTCGAGCATGGGCTCAACAGTCTGTGGACGCCGAAGATCGTGGCGGACTGGTCCGGGTGCGAGCCAAGCTGCAACAATTGCGGGCAGGTCTGCCCCACGGGAGCGGTCCGGGCTTTGGCTCTGGAAGAGAAACGAGCCGCACGGATCGGGCTGGCACAGGTGGACCCGGGGATTTGCCTGCCGCATGTGCGGCGGGGAGCGTGCCGGCTGTGTGTCGATGAGTGCCAGATGGCTGGCTATGACGCTATCGAGTTCACCCGCGTGGGCGGGGAACGGGATGAGAAGGGGGAGCCGGTCGAAGACAGCGGATACCTGGCTCCCGTGGTACGCGCGGACCGGTGTGTCGGATGCGGACTGTGTCAGATGCGCTGCCACGCGATCCACGTCAAGGCCGAGGGACTCCTGAGGCGTCCGGCCATACGGGTGGTGGCCGGCGCGGGCAGGGAGGATCGTATCCTGAGCGGGTCCTACGTCGCCCTTCGGGAACAGCGCACGAAGCAGAAGGAGGAAAACGGGAGCCATCCGCAGGACGGCGCCGCCAGCGAGTATCTGCCGGACTTTCTAAAATGATCGGTCGCTGACCTTGCGGCAACGCGCAAGACCCCAACCTGGTCGAGTTTTTCCGCAGCCGGCTCCATCTCTATGGCGGCCGGCGCTGACGACGACCTTGGGAAGTGCGAAGCGGCAGCACGGACGGGGCAGTTTCGCACGTCGCCAGCTCTTGCCCTATCCGACATGTCTCGACCGTCGTTGCCAGATTTGGGACATCTGGGATTCCTCGGTATTGTCGCCGTAGAGTCCAGCCGGTCCGGCCCGGTAGTAGATATAGGTGCTGGCCTGCGACGGTCCCAGGGAGATGATGTCTCCGTGGTCGAGCACGACGCCGGCCCCATCCGGGTCCACCGGGGCCTCGTTCACAAAGGTCCCGCAGGTGCTGTGCAGATCGACCAGAATGTGCCGGACCCCGAAGGAGCCCGTCCGCCGCAGCACTTTGGCGTGCGTTCGGGAGATCTCCCGCGGCACGAAGTACAAGGTGTCCACCGCGCAGCAATCCGCGAGACCTCGCCCAGGCCCCTCCACCACGGTCGGGGGCCGGCCGAGCACGACGTCCCGCAGATTCAACGAGACAATCCCGACGGTGGAAGGCCCGGTGCCGAGAAGGTAGGCCCCGGGGCCGAGGCGCTCCAGCGCCGCTCTCATCCTTTGTACGCGCTCGGCCACGTCCATGCTCATGATGAATTCGATTTCCTTGAGGCGCGACTGTTGAATCAGCCTGTCGATCTCCAGGAAGATTGGATTGATCTCGTCCATGCGATCCCTGCCCCGAAAGTCCATCCATGATCGGCCGAGTGCTGGCACTGACAGATGCGTCAGGATCTCCGTTGACCCACAGTGCACTGTCAAAGAGTAGCCCCCGCGCTGTCGTTTGTCAAGTTCTGCTGTGAGAAGTCCAGGGCTATCGCATGTGCGCCTATGGAGCCTTGCCCTCCCCTAAAGATGGTGCGTCGTACGCACCCTACGGGTTGGGAGCCATGCGTCCTTCGTAGGGTGCGTACCACGCACCGCTCCATCTATCGAGGCTCACAGGCAATTGCCCTGGTGAGAAGTCCCTCTCGCGTCCCTCGGATGAGGTGCTGCCCGGAGTGCGCCGTTGCAGCGGACCGCACGGTGTGTTATCGTTACCCGGGTCGATCCGGGTAGGGGTCGAGTCACAACGGGTTGGTTCTTGGTTTGAAGAAAGGGTTTCTCTATGAACAGAGCACTGCGCTCCAGACTGGCGGTCGCGGGTATCCTTGCCGTTTTGCTGCAGGCCTCCCTCGTCCTTGCCCAAGTGCGGCGGGAGCTTCACATTCCTGACGTGGCGGGGTACAAAACCCTCAAGTGTGACTTCCACATGCACACGGTCTTTTCGGACGGTCTCGTTTGGCCCACCGTGCGCGTGGACGAGGCCTGGCAGGAGGGTCTGGATG
>Ga0315280_10000649_pt1 | contig 64059 bp, 73 predicted proteins | sample YL17G06_40_MG_FD_203697 | JGI IMG/M metagenome (GOLD analysis project Ga0315280, IMG submission 203697) | Sediment microbial communities from Yellowstone Lake, YNP, Wyoming, USA - YL17G06_40 | ecosystem: Environmental > Aquatic > Freshwater > Lake > Sediment | place: USA: Wyoming | collected... | reverse complement strand
GGCCACAGCCGTAGAATCCGTTCTAACCGAGCAAGGCCACAAACTCAAACCGGGGGAAGGCGTGGCAGCTGCGCGCGAGGTTTTCGCGAAAGCCTCGTGAAGCCTTTAAAGTTCAAAGCGGCTCGTGGTCTAACTCAACTCAAACTCAAACGTCACTATAAGGCTCGAACTCCATCAACTTCACTTGAATCGGGGTGTTTTGTACATGGTGCTTTTTCGTGCATATCTTTTCACGGCGCTTTGCATCCGCCATTTTGGCGGGAGACCCCAACGTTCGTGGACCCGTAAGACAGGCAAGGTAGGCTTCTTCCTCTGTTGATGAATTGACGTCTCTTCGTGTACGAATGTATTAGCCAGCATACACATTCGAAGTAAAGGTGTACTACACCCCACCGCCATCAGGTCTAAGGGTCCAAGCGCCACCTAGAGAACAGAGCCCTTGCATCCTATCTCGGTCGGCTGACCGTCACGGGGGTGGGGTTGACCGTCACACCACAATGCCTGCCATTCACGCATAGTAAATGAGCCACGACTGTTGCTTCAACTTCATTTGAACTGGTTCAAGTCTTGTATATCTCAGCTGACTCTCCCTAGCAACAAAGAAACCACCTACTAGACGGGGTGTACTTACTTGGAGATCCTTGCCTTCACAGATTTTCACGGCAACCAAGAAGCGTTCAGGCGGGCGAAAGAGCGAATTGCTGACGAGAAGCCTGATCTTGTCATAGTAGCCGGTGACATAATCAACTACGATTTCAATGCCGCGAAGAGGCAACTAGGAGACTTGGCAAGCGTTGGCCCGTCGGTCTACTTCGTTCCGGGCAACATGGACAGCGGCTGTCTTGGCGTTTGGATTGGGCAAGGAAATGTTCATGGGTTGCACGGGCGCTGCGAATACTGTAAAGGCGTTGCCTTGATAGGCCTAGGTGGTTCTCCTCACGGCCCCTTCAGAACCATATTCGAATTCAGCGAGGAAGAGGCTGCTGAATTACTTAACAAGGCGTTGAAAGATTATCGCCGAGACAAGCTGATACTAGTCTCCCATTGCCCACCTAAAGACAAAGCTCGACCGCGTCTTCAGCGGAGAACATGCAGGAAGCACCTCAGTCCGAAGGTTCGTCGAGGAGAATCGGCCCGTGCTAGTTGTCTCGGGGCACATTCACGAAGCACAAGGAACTGACATGATTGATTCAGTCTCACTCGTGAATACGGGGCCCGCCCAACGCGGCCACTACGCCGACATACGCATAGAAGACATAGTAACAGTAAGGTTTGCTAAACTATTCTAGGTCAGCGCATAACCTCAGCCGAAGGCCTGGCGCTCCGTGTCGAAGCCTAGCTTTTCCATGAACGCTCGGATTTCTTCAACAGTAACCCGGGTTGGATCGTAGTCCACAACAACCGTATCAGTAACGAAGTTTACATCAATGTCCTTGATCCCTTGCACTTTCTTCAGTTTGCGTTTAATGACGCTGGAGCAGGACGAGCAGCCAAGATTGTACAAGGAAAATATTGCGGTCGCCTTGCCGATTTCCGTCGCTGAAGTTACCACTGTCTTTTGCACCACAGCGATTCGAGAAATTAGTTGAAGTTGCCCACTTAAGGCGGCCGTGCACAGAGAAACACAGTGTATTGCAATTAGGAGCTTGTCAACGTGAAGCTCACTGATCTGTCGCTCATTTCAATCTTCGGTGATGAGCCAATCTGTGTAAACATTGCGGTAATGTAGTGAACAAGGAAGATGGACCAATTCAATCCAAAATCGTGAATCATCGTCACAACATGCCCATGCGTGTCAATTGTTTCGCTAACTTCGCAGAGATGGGCATAGGTGGCAAGTGAGCGAACGTGGTCTAGAAGGGAGTCTTTGTCGACTTTCCCGTTCTTCGCCGTCGCGAAAGCTTGGGGTATGCTGCTGCCCGTGGTCTTGGCGACTTCGATTATCTTATCGATCTCGCCAGCCGAGAGTAATCCACGGAATGCAGCGCTGCTCACTTTGACCGTGTTGATTTTGCGCGCGAACCTATCGAACTCAGCAAACTGTTTGAGAATCTGGTTTACGAGGGTGTTTGGGCTAACGCTCTGAGATACGGCTTCCGTTTCCACCGCCTTTAACGCCGCCTCATCTATCCTGAATGACTTGGGAACGGTCCTGGATTTCTTCGCCGTTCTCGCCGGAGTCATAACTCAGAAACCTAGCTAGCTACTTTGGACCAATGGCTGTTAAGCTTGTGGCAAGCCAGAACATGGCTAAAGGCAAGTTCGCAGAGATTAGGATGGCCATTGAACTTTTATTAGGGTCTCTTGGGAGACAAGCCCAGTGAATGCAAGTTCGAAGGCTGTGAATTGCGCAAATGACTGAAACCGGAGCTGTGCCAACTGCGTTTTCGGAAAGAAGCGTGACTTATCCATAGCGTGACTTGCCATTTTAAATCAAGACAAGTTGGTGTATTTGATGGTGTCAACTAGACGAGCTGCTCGTCGAAGAAAACAAGCTAACCGGCGATGGACTCTCGCTGTCCTCTTAGTACTTGTAGTGATCCTAGGCTCACTGGCCCTCTACTATAACCTAGCCGTAAACTCAGAGACCCCAGGAGCTAAAGGCCTTGATTCTGCCGGGATCTACGCTAAGTCAAATCGTAGTGTCGTTACCATCCAGGGAGTAAAGCTCGAGATTACAGATACAGGTTCGGGACCTGAGACAAGTCCGGTTTCCGTTTATGCTTCAGGTTTTGTCGTACAATACTCTAATTCCTACTATCTAGTGACCAACTTTCATGTCGTTGACGCCCTCATCAACACAACAGTAACCTTCTCGAATGGCGACGCTTACAGAGGAAAAGTCGTAGGAACTGACGCATACAGCGACCTGGGTGTAGTTAGCACCCAAGCGCCTGCCCAACAGTTTTATCCGTTGAAATTTGCTTCGTCATCTTCCCTTAGGGTCGGGGATCCTGTAGTCGCTATCGGAAACCCGCTCGGCTTCTCGGGTACGATCACGTACGGGATTGTCAGTCATCTTGGGAGAACGATACAGTACGAGTCAGGTTCCGGCGGATATCCGATTGCTGACGCGATACAGTTCAGCGCGCCGGTAAACCCCGGAAATTCAGGAGGGCCGCTACTGAATGCCGATGGAAATGTCATTGGAATAACAACGGCTGGAATTGTTGGCGCTGAAGGCCTTGGCTTCGCCATATCATCCGACACGATAATTCGAGAATTGCCGTCTCTCGTAACAACTGGAAGATATGATAAGCATTCGTACCTGGGAATTCGAGTCGAAGATATGAACTATGAGCTCTCGCAACTGGTGGGAACGAATGTGACTTATGGCGTATTGATAGCAAGCACCGTTCCTGGTGGACCGGCAAGTAATGCAGGTTTGAAAGGCGGGGCAAAGCAGGTTGTGGGCGCGGGTCAAGATTATACTATAGGAGGCGATGTTATCGTTTCGATAAGCGGGAACAGAATTGTAAACTACGACGCGTTTGCCACATACTTGGAGAGAAACACCCTTCCCGGACAGACGATACAAATCGGCATAATTAGAGCCGGGAGCTTTGTGACCGTGGATGTCACTCTGGGGGCAAGACCGCCAGTCTCCTGAAGTAACTCTTACATACTCTCCCCGGATTTCTGAAAGTGGTGATAATTAGATGGCAGTGGATCCAGTTTGTAAGATGAACGTGTCAGAGAGCGAAGCGAAGTACACGAGCACGCATGGCGGAACGAAATACTACTTTTGCTCGGCGGCTTGCAAGCAAGAGTTTGACAAGAATCCAAGCAAGTACTCCTAGCTTACAACCGGTCAGCGGCCTACTGTAGGGGCCGCGCAACACTTTGTATTTCAGAGTGTACGGCCCGCTTAAGAGCTCTCCAGCTCAGGAACTAGCTAGCCCACAAACAGCAGAGGAGTCTAGATTGAAGGAAAGTAACCGGATCCGGAAAAAAAATCACGGTGGGCTTTTGGCTCTTGCGGTTCTTATCTCAATCTTTGCAGGTTTCGCGTTCTTGGTCGCCAGCCCTACTCCCCACACAGATATTCAGCCACAACAAATTGAGGATGCCTTCTACGGGACGATTGAAAACATAAGGTTCCAAGGCCAAACTACTGGTATCGTGAAAGCGGACACCAACTGCAAGCCGGTACAAAACGGACTAACAAACTGCATTGGCATAATAATCGCAGCTGATGGAACTGAACTGCACTTCAACTACACTCACAACATGATGGGACAGGCCTGCCTCAGCCAAGGCGACCACGTCACGATCATGCTTCTGGGCAACGGAACTGCAAAGGTAGTACGAGGATAATTCTCTCTTGGATCCGCTACCGCTGATTTCACTTGGGCTAATTGATGGATTGAACATCTGTTCTCTAGGCTTACTCGGATTATTCCTTGGTCTTATGTACGCGACCCAGACTGATCGTAAGACGGTCTTGGGTTATGGGGCCATTTACATAGGCAGCGTCTTTCTCTCCTACGTGATGGTTGGTCTCGGCGCCACATTGCTCTTCATCACGCTTCCAATGGTCCCACACATCATTGCCAGAATCGCAGCAGCCGGAATGCTAGCGATTGGAGTGGCGAACATCGTCAACTATTATCGGCCTGACACTATACCGCTCAAAATGGCATCTGTTTCGCACGCCATCAGCACAAGAGCCGTGCGCTACATGAAAGCAGGTGGAGTGCCCGCAGTCTTCGCAGCAGGCGTCTTGATCGGCTTTCATAACTTCCCATGCGCCTGTACTGGTGGAGTCTATGTGACTTTCCTATCTCTGATTGTTGATTCCCCGTTCGAAATTGCTTACCTTCTGGCCTACAACCTAGTCTTCATTATGCCGCTAACCGCGATTCTCATGGTATTCTCAAGCAGGCAAGCAATTCTACAATTCAGGAAGATGCACTCCGCCAACGCAGCAAAAACCACACTAGCTCTAGGAATACTGATGACGATCGCTGGTGCAGCGCTAATTATTGCGATACGTCTGGGCCTACAGTAAGAAAATCACGATCACTCTCTGGCGAAGAACAAAATTCCTTAGTCATATTTTCTTCGGCAAGAGTCTTAAATCATGCAGTTCCAAGACTCGGGCCAGGCATGCGAATTGATTGACATGCTTACCGTCCTACTCATGTCAATCTTTGCTGGATTCCTAGGTGCTTTAACTGGGCTGGGCGGTGGCAGTATCATGATCCCGGTGCTAGTTGCTTTCGATGTTCCCGTCAAGTATGCTATTGCTGCGAGTATGGTGACGATCATAGCTACTTCAAGCGGCTCAGCGGCGTCCTACGTCAGAGAACGCATAACGAATGTGAAAGCCGCATTCTACTTGGAAATGTTCACGATAATAGGAGCAATTATCGGAGCCACAATAACATCCTTCATCCGGCCTCGGTTCCTGTACTTTTTCTTCGCCGCTTTTCTCCTCACCTCGTTCTATGGCCTGTCCGGGCGAATGAGGGAAGATTTTCCAAAGCGCCTCAGACAAGACAGGTTTTCGAAGTGGCTAGAGTTGAAAGGCAGTTACTACGACCAAGCTGTCCGAAAGACAGTTCGATACAAGATGACAAATGCTCATCTAGGCGGTCTTGGAATGATGGTTGCAGGATTAGCCGCAGGCATGCTCGGTATTGGTGCAGGGGCCTTCAAGGTTTCCATCCATGAGCTGATCTTGAAGATGCCATCCAAAGTCTCGAGCACAACCAGCAATTTCATCATAGGCATAACGGCGCTGGCCGGAGCAAGCGTCTATTTCGCTTCAGGTCTGCTCTTCGTAGGACTTGCTGCTCCAATGGCTGTGGGAACAACTATTGGCGCGGTGGCAGGTGGAAGGGTCCTCAATCGTCTACCTAATCGATTCGTAAGGTACCTCTTCTTGGTGATCGTTTTCGTCCTAATTGTCCAGATGCTCTACAAGGGGATTGCTTTGCCATGAAACGGATTCCAGGTGAAGAGAAACTCGAACTGGCGATAAGCTACATCCTAATAGTAGGTGTCTTACTCAGCGTCGCGATAGAAGCGGTCGGCATAGTAGCCTACTATTCGTCAAATCGGAACCTGAGCATAGTCTTCCAACCAAACCTCGCAATGAGCGGGGCAGATTTCTTTGGCTACACAAATAGTGTAATTCAAGGAATTCTGCTCGGGACATGGACGCCTATGCAGATCCTCGCGCTAGGAATCATCCTTCTGATGATCACACCCTACCTGAGAGTGGTGGCCTCAGTAATCTACTTCGGTTTCGCCAAGAACACAAAGTACCTTTTCATAACACTCTTCGTCCTCGTGGTCTTGACCGCGAGTCTCTTGGCGCATTGAGAGCGAGGATTTTTCGGTAACTCCAGCCTTACCGCTCTTATTGGTTGCAACCGTATAGTCGAATGACATCTCTTCTTGTAGAAAATTGCTCGGGCAACATTTGGAGCCGTCTGAGCACTACCTGCAACACTTTGTGTTTCAGTCTGGACACCCAGTTTAAGGTCGTTCGTTCAAGGTCGAAGAGAACAATCGAAGGAAGCTATGATGAATACTAGAAGAAGCTTGTTGATGCTTCACAGAGGGGTGGTTTCAGAACCTGGAACCCCTCGGTTTCACCCAACCCTTAACTCAACGCAAGCCTATACCCCGCACAAGGATCGGAGTGAAATCAGATGAACAAGACACCCACGTTGGCAATCGTATTAGTCGCGATCGGGCTCGGAAGCCTAGTCGTCGGCTTGGCCTATACTGCGTATGATTTCAGGCCATATTCAAATCGGGGTTGGCAGGCACAGAACCAGCAAGGGATGATGGGACGATGGTATCAGCAGCCTCAAACCCAATCCACAACACCCGTTACAATGGATCAGGCGAAGGCAATTGCGCAACAATACCTCGCGTCGCTCGGAAACTCGAACCTAGCGATTAAAGAGATCATGGAGTTCCAAAACAACTTCTACATCATCTACTACGAGAAGGACACTGGAATCGGGGCCTTTGAGATGCTCATCTGGAAGCAAACCCCATCCTATGGAATGATGGGCGGAGGCATGATGGGTGGACGTGCAACGGCGGGCGTCATTATGCCTGAGCCGGGACCCAACATGATGTGGAATGCAAAGTACGGAATGATGAGCAACGGCATGATGCGCTCACAGTACCAGGCCTCCTCACCAATGACCGTCACGAAGGACAAGGCGCTACAACTGGGGCAAGCATACTTGGGCGCCAACCTGAACGGTGCGAAAGTTGAGGATGCAACGCAGTTCTACGGATACTATACGATCGACTTTACTGTGAACGGAAAGATCGCTGGAATGTTAAGCGTGAATGGATACACTGGACAAGTCTGGTATCACTCCTGGCATGGTGACTTTATTCAAGAAGTCGAGTTCGACTGAACACATGGAGGTGAAATTTCAAAATGGCAGAAGAGAAGCCAACTGCGGCCTTCATTCTTTCACTGGTCGGTGGCGTCTTCATCCTTCTTGGCGGAGGAACGATGTCAATGATTGGCTCGTACATGGGGCAATACGGTTTCGGCATGATGGGCCGCTATTACGGTGGTTGGGGCGGAATGATGGGTCCAAGTTTCGGCATGATGGGATTCGCCTTCGGCATCATGGGCGTACTGGGACTCATTTTCGGAGCCATAGTGATCGTCAGCGCCTTCATGTTGAACAGCAAACCCGAACAGCGCTCGACGTGGGGTGCGCTCATTGTGCTCTTCTCGGTGCTCAGCATATTTGGCAGCGCGATGGGCGGCTTCGGGATAGGACTGATCCTCGGCCTCATCGGTGGAATTCTGGCAATAACCTGGAAACCACTCAAGAAATAACCGAACTTTCCTCGGACCCTTCCCTGGGCCCCTAACTTTTTCTTTCCAGTGAAATAGGAACCATTCCGAGAGCTAGAGTCAGAGCTGACAGCAGCTTTCCTGAAAGATTAATGTAGAACGCCCAAACCTAAGCTTCGCCCTCACAGTTCAAGGTGCAATTGATTGCCCGTCAAGAACGGCGACTTCATACTCGTTAACTACACGCTCAAAGTGAAGGAGACCGGCGAAACAGTCGGCACCACGCTCGAGAGCGTAGCAAAGGAAACGAAGCTCTACCGCGGAGAAGAACGGTACGAACCATTCTTCATCGTCGTTGGCGAGGGCTGGGTACCGAAGGGCTTGGACGAAGCTTTGACGGGCCTCGACGTCGGCAAAGCGGGTACCGTAGAGCTCCCTCCCGAGAAAGGCTACGGCGTGCGGGATCCTAAGAAAGTTCGGCTGGTTCCACTCCGCAAGTTTACAGCAGAAGGCCTAACACCTGTCCCAGGCTTGCAAGTGAACATAGACGGTAAAGTGGCGCAGGTCCGTTCAGTGGGTGCCGGCCGAGTTCAAGTCGACTACAATCACCCCTTCGCCGGCAAGACACTCATCTACGACTTGACAATCGAGAAGGTCCTCGAGACTGACGAGGACAAGGTCAGGAACCTAGTTCACAAACGACTCCCACCCGTCGACCAACAGAAATTCAATATCGAAATCCAGAAGGGCAAACTGGAAATCGAAATTCCAGAAGAAGCTTTCTTCCTAGAGGGATTACAGGTCGCAAAACGGACGCTGACGGCTGACATAGAGAAATACTTCCCCAAGCTCGAAACCGTCACCTTTCTTGAAACATTCAAGAAACCACCTGCCGAGGCTCCCCCTCCAACGGCCGAGGCAAAGGCAGCGGCACCGGCACCTCAACAAGCGGCAGCCCCCCCAACCCGGTAAGAAGCTGCCTCGCGTATCCTCCGATAGAAGTAATCCCTTAGGTTCCAACCCTCTGAAGAGTGGACGTAATGTTGGAACCCAAAGGAAACCTCGGAATCAGCGGAGTAGACCTAGTCCGACTTGTTCTTTTGGCCAGCGTGATTCTGTTCAGCTGGTTCGGTCTGTGGAAGGGGTACCTTCCATTCGACCTCGTCGCCATCGTCGCAACAATAGTCGGTGGGTTACCCATTTTCCGGGAAACCATCGAAGCCATCCGACTACGCACCATCAACATGGAAGCCTCGATGACTATAGGCGCCCTCGCCTCCTTGGCAATAGGGGAATTTATCCCGGCCGCGGTGATAATCTTCTTCGCTCTATTGGCGGAACAGCTCGAATCCCTTACAATGTTCCGGGGACGCCGTGCCATAGCTGACCTTTTTGCTAAAACCCCGAAGATGGCGACGGTTCGCCGGAACGGAAATGAAGTTAATGTCCCGGCCGAGAGCGTGAGCTTCAAAGAAACGGTCATTGTGAAACCTGGCGAGATGATTCCCGTTGACGGAATCGTTGTCAAGGGAACCGCCTTTGTTAACGAGGCCCCAATTACTGGTGAATCTCTGCCCATCGAGAAACTACACGGAGACCGGGTCTTCGCCGGGTCCATCAACGATTCGGGTTTTCTGGAGGTCGAGGCAACTCGCGTCGGTAGAGATACAACCTTCTCTCGCATCGTAACCTTGATGGAGGAGGCAGAGCGATCGAAGGCACCGATTGAGAGGCTCGGTGATAAATTAGCTGCAAGCCTAGTGTACGTCGCTCTTTTCTTGGCCGCGGTCACATTCGTGGTAACACGCAACCCGATCTCCACTATCTCCGTGATCGTGGTAGCGGGAGCATGCGGAATTGCTGCTGGCACCCCGCTTGCCCTACTTGCTAGCATTACTAAAGCAGCCAAGAAAGGGATGATCGTAAAGGGCGGGACACATGTCGAGCAGTTAAGCAAGATCGACACAGTCGTCATCGACAAAACTGGGACGCTGACTCTCGGCGAACCAAGAATCGTTGACATCCGGAGCTTGGATGAGCATGATGATAGGCAGGTCGTTCAATTCGCAGCCATAGCTGAACGGCACTCAGCTCATCCTCTAGCTCGCGCGGTGCTCAGCAAAGCCGCCGAGCTAGGCACAGCTCGACTTGAACATACATCCTGCGAGTACCTTCCGGGCAAAGGCGTCGTCTGCAGATTCAAAGATGATGAAATTCTAGTGGGTAACCAGGCCCTTCTGGAGACTTACGCCATCAAAGAGCCCGACCAAGTCCAGAAACTCATCCATGATGAGTCACGAAACGGAAGGACCGTGGTCCTAGTCGCACATAACAAGCAGGCTTGCGGGGCGTTGAGTGTGGCCGATGTTGTGAGAGATGAGGCGCGGCAGGCAGTTTCCCGGATGAAGAAGATGAGGTTTCAGGTGATAATGCTCACTGGAGACAACGAGGCTACAGCCCAAGCTGTAGCGAAGGAACTTGGCATAGAAGAATTCTATGCGAACATGCTTCCAGAGCAGAAACTAGAGAAGGTCCGAGAGCTCATGGTGTCAGGTAGAAAAGTAGCGATGGTAGGAGATGGGATCAATGATGCACCATCGCTTGCGGAAGCCACTGTAGGTATAGCGATGGGGTCCGGAACTGACGTTGCATTGGAAACCGCCAACGTGGCACTGATGACTAATGACCTTGGCAAGATTCCTCAGCTAATGACTCTCGGGAAAGAGAACCGCAGTGTGATTATGCAAAACTTTACTGGAACATTAGTCGTGGACGGCTTCGGCGTCGCCCTGGCGATTGTCGGCATGATTCATCCCTTGACCGCTGCCTTCATCCATACTTTTTCAGAGTTAGCGTTCATGCTAAACTCAGCGCGACTGTTAAGAAGTTAGACTGGTCGACAGCGTAAGCCTGCGCGGTTACCTGATTCTTCTATACCTATTCAACGTGTGTGTTTGCCAAGAGTAGCTGCGCAATCTCTTCGTGGCGCCGAACCCACATGCGGAACAACGCTTCCATCTGATGTGGTAGGAGTGGCGGCCGCAGCGTCGGCACCGGATATGGGTCTTTGATCGTCCTCGCCTTCCGAAGGAAGCTGTACCCTTAGTCAAATTGACCTAACCCTCGAAAACCGTTGGCCTATTCGGCTCTTACCTCTTGGGGGGAGGCGAGACTAAAACCACATTGTCGCCTCTAACGATGATTGTGCCGATGTTGCGCGTGTTCTCCGGGTTTGAAACATCCTCGGCATCTTCGAGAACCAAGTTCATGTGCTGGTCGTAACTGTAGAGTTTGCCGCGTATCGTACGGCTGCCTTTTAGTTCCACGAGAACAATTTTGCTTAGGCTCTCCTGGAAGATCTTGTCAGCGACTGCAGACATTGTTCTTTCTGACCTAGGTTATGGACGTGAGTTCCCCGTAAAGGCGGAAGCTCCAAATTAAAGATTAGGCTGCGTAGACTATCGCCACAATTCAAATGATTGGTCAATTACGCTCTCCTAAGCCTCATGAATCCAGCTATCGGAAAATGCTGCGGTGTTAATTATGCCTGAACAGCGGTAAAGGGTTGAGGAATCGTTGCCGGCAAGACGTCACCTCAAAGACAAAGAGGCTAAACAGCTCATCAAAGAGTTCACGGAACGCTATCCGTCATCCGCGCAGGTCTTTGGGTTGGGCAAGGATGTCGAGGAGCTTCCCGTCGAAGAAGACTCGGTATTTTTCGTGAATGGTAGGCCTCTTATCTTGAGGACGAAGTATGGGCTATTTCCTTCTCTGAAGTTCGAAGAATTCGTCAACTTGTTACCCAAGGTTGTTGTCGATATGGGTGCGGTGGCGCATGTGGCGAATGGAGCCCAAATTATGAGGCCTGGCATCAAGGAGATCAAGAGTGAATTCGCAAAGGGAGACTTGCTGGTGATCGCCGATGAGAAATTTGGAAAGGCCCTGGCTCTTGGCATAGCTGATATGGATTCGGGGACAATGATGTCGATGAGCAAAGGGAAAGTAATTGTGAACGTGCATTACGTTGGGGATGAACTCTGGAAATCCTTCACCGCAAGCAAGACACGTTAAGGAATCGTTTGACTTGTTCCAATGTAAATAGCGCTATTTGGCCTCCCTGAACTGCTTGATTTTTCTAAACGCGTGGGTGACAAAGTTCGCTTACTTCCCTGCGGAAGCCCTGCTGCGTCTATACATGTGCGTGTTAGAATCCCCTAGTTTAGGTGCAAACGTTTAAAGTGCCATCGTCCGAGACAATTCAAGCTCAGACTCAGTGTGGCTTTCAATTGATTGCTTCAGACGATGAGAGAGAAGATAGGTTCCCTTTGGTTAACCCCTCTATACAACACCCAATCTACGTGAAAGCGTACCCGCTTCGCGACCCTACCGACGTCCCGCGAATCAAAGCTGAGATAATTGAAGGCAACATTCTCATCGTCAAAATCACTCCCATAGCGAAACGCAGCGTCGAAGAGACAAAGTCAGCGATCAGCGAACTTGTCGACTTCATAAAGTCGATTCAGGGCGACATCGCCAGACTGGGAGAAGAAAGAATCGTTATGACTCCGCCCACTGTGAAAGTCTGGCGCGGAAGGGAGAATTCGCACCTAGAGATTGCTACGGCAGGAGCAAGAGCGAACGAAGAAACCTAGCTGTAGGATTCTCCAGTCTCATCTTAACCTGAGTTTCTCAAGAATATCGGGCGCAATCGTTCTCAACTTCAGAATTCTTGAGACCTCATGGGCAAACATGTCTGTTTTCCGTCTTTCACCATGCCCGACAATAACGCGGGACGGCCTCGGGGAGACGCGTTTGAGAAAGGCAAAGAGCTGATTCCTGTCCGAGTGCCCTGAGAAGCCTTCTACGCTCTCGACGCGCAAGTTAACTTTCAGGGCTTCGACTTTGCCGTTTCTGCCCATCATGGAAACTTCGCGAGCACCGTTTTTCAGCCTATTCCCAAGTGTCCCTTCAACCTGATAGCTCACAAACACCAAAGAGTCTTTTTCATCAGCCGCCAAGTAGCGGAAATAGTCGATTGCAGGCCCGCCCTCCATCATACCGGAAGTCGCTAGTATTACGCAGGGTTGTCCCGCGGCGATCTTCTCCCGTTCAGAGGGGTGGTCGACTGTTGTGAAGTAATCTGACTGGAATGGGTTAATGTCTTTGTACAGGATCTGCTCGCGCAGGTCGCGGGCAAGATACTCGGGGTAGGCTGTGTGAATGGCTGTTGCCTCGGAGATCATGCCTTCAAGGAAAATTGGAAGTTCTTTGATTTGCTTGTTCTTCATGTAAGCATTCAGAACGAGCATGATTTCCTGGGCGCGTCCCACTGCTAGGGTGGGAATCAGAACCTTTCCGCCCTTTTCCGCGGTTTCATTAACGATTCTCGCGAGCTGGCCTTCAACCGTAGCTCTGTCGGACATAACATCTTCCCGCCCGCCGTATGTGCTCTCCATAATCAAGGTCTCAGCACGTGGGAAAGAGCAAGTGGCGGGTTCCAAGAGCATGGTTCGACCGAACTTGAAGTCTCCTGTGAACACGATGTTGTGTAAGCCTTCTCCGACGTGTAGGTGGACAATAGAGCTACCGATGATGTGGCCAGCGTTGTGGAGTGTGAGTTTGATGTCAGGTGCCACGTCAGTGACCACACCATATTTCACCGGTATGGTGTGCATGACGACCTCGCGCACGTCCTTTTGATCGTAAGGTGGGTATCCGCCTTCCTTGCTGAAGATGTCCAGATAATCGAGTTGGAGCAGCGTCATCAGAACCGAGGTAGGTTCCGAGCAGTAAACGGGCCCATCGTACCCATATTTGTAAAGGAAAGGCACGAAACCGCAGTGGTCGAGGTGAGCGTGAGAGATTATCACGGCATCAAGCTTCTCGATGTCAAAATCATCCGCGTCTATCCGCGGGAAAGCTGAGAGAGGTCGGTCGGCCCCCGCGCTGATGCCGCAATCGAGCAATACACAGCTCTCCTCGGTCTCCACTAGCATCGAGGATCTCCCGACTTCATGGAAGCCGCCGAGCGGGGTTAGGTAAACGCTTGTAGTCTTGGAGAATCTGGGGCGAAAAATGCGTTCCCCAACATCCCGGAAGATTCTACTTCGCTCTTCGCTTTCGGAATGAAGAATGTGCCGTGTGCTGGCGATGATCTTCGATGGGAGCGGTGGAGCGCGCAGGACTCTGGGCCGCCAACTTGTAGTCTTAATAATCTCTTGTAGTGTGATCCCGTCTTTGCCTATGGCGAGGCCAGGTTTCTTGGCTTCGATAACGACCTCCCCTAGGCTTGGATCGAAGTTTATCTCTGTTATCTCTGCCTCGGCGGGCACGATGCCTTTGATCAATCGTTCAGATTCGTTTTCATTGAGTCGAATTGATGGGTCAGAGCGAATGACCACCCGTTTGTGAAGTAAGTTGACAATGTCCGTGACGACGTAGCTTTGTTCGAGCAGTAGGCCCACGTTCTTGACGTAGATTGCGAGGCGTGGTCCTTCGAATTCAATTCTGGTGATTTCCGCCTCTTTGGGCATGTGGGTAACTATGGTTTCGCGTATTCTTGCCTGCGATTCATCTACTAGCCTAGCCACTGCGGAAACCACCTTGAAATTTAGTTGTTCAGAATTCTCATGCCGAAGGGTTAACTGGCTTCAGCGAGTATCCGCTTCTTCTCATCCTCGCCAAGCTCTCGGTAACCTTCCTTGGATATCACAGCAACATCGAAGCTGTCCCCGCTCGCGGAATCACGCTTCATAGCTGAATTGACCGCTCGGACTACGAGCGGTATGGCTTCTTTAACTAACATACCTTCCTTGTAACCAGGCTCAAGTACACCATAAGCTACGGGCGACCCGGAACCGGTTGACACATACTTCTCTTCAGTAACACTACCCAAGGGGTCGAGCGCGAAGATGTGCGCCCCCTCATCGTCTATACCTCCTATAATCGATTGGAGTATGAAGGGGAAGTATCTTGACGAGAAGAGAAGATTCGCCGCCAAACGCGCAACCGCACTGATAGGTATGGGAAGGCCTTTCTCGAATCTGTAAAGCTTCGAGTTTGCGCGCAGCAACTCAACCACGGTCTGGGCATCGGCGACGCCCCCGGCTATGGTCATTGCCACGTGCTCGTCGATCGCGTAGACTTTCTTTGCTTTCTTATGGGCGATGAAGGTTCCCAGTGTGGCACGTGTATCCGTTCCAAGCACTATTCCGTCACGGCAGACAAGACCCATAGTGGTTGTTCCGGTCAGCACGTACTTCGGCATGCTATTCTTCTCTTGATGGTACATGATTTTCTTTTGCCTCCGAGAACAGGTTCCGGAGCATAACGCAATCGCGCTGAAGAAGGTTCGAGCGCGGCCGCATAGACCGAAGCATGACAACTTAAAAACGTTTCCCGAAAGTTCCAAACCCACTTGACATAGACCGATACTTGGTCAATAAATAGGGGCAACTTTGAAAGCCGCACACGAGAATTAGTCAGAATCCTGGAGTCCGCATGCGTCCATTGTTGGAATGAAAATGCAAAGGGCCTACCAACTAGAGAACAAACTGATGGAAGAGGCCTACGCGGAACTGAAATCGCAACGAGAAATTTCCGCCGAGCTCAAAGAAGCTCTTAAGAAGATATTCGGTGAGCGCTTCACGAACGGCTGGAAGTTGGCCAATTCAAAGAATGTTCGGAGGTACGAATTCAAACCAAGCGGGCGAGTTGTCTGGGTAGTTCAGGGTAGGAAGAGCGAATACCAAGTCATGTCCGACATACCGTTCTGCTACTGTGACGATTACTACTTTCGCGTGATGGACAAGAAACGAGGCCTATGCTACCATATAATCGCCCAGAGAGTGGCCGAGGCCCTGAACAAATTCCAGAAGATATCAAGAAATGATTCACAATACTCAAGCATTACGAATCGTTGGAGAGCGAAGGAAGTAGCCGAGACGTCGGAATGAGTAGTGTTTAAATGGGAACTTGCTTTCTACGGGAGAAGCGAGCGTAACTGAATTGACGACCGATGAGTTCTGGGGGCTACTCCAGATTGGAATCACGTTCATGGCATTCATGGCTGTGATTCTAATCTTCGTTTACCTCGCTTACGAGAAACCATCTGCCTGAAAATGAGAAGGGAACCGTGCCCTCGGCTGGCAAAGAAACAATTCTCGAAGAATCACAGGCAGAGCCTCAGCGGCAACGTCCTAAGAGCAGCTTGAAATGGCGATGGCTCATTGCTCGAGAATACTTTCGCACAGTTGCACAGACCAATTCGATCCCACTTGGAAAAAGTTGGGCTAGAGGAACCTAGCGACATCCAGAGAATCGCTATCCCATCAATTCTTGAAGGAAAGAATGTTCTCGTCATTGCTCCAACAGGAACAGGCAAGACGTTAGCTTCCGTTCTGCCCATCTTCAACATGTTCCTGGAGCGCAGGTCAGCTGGAGAGGCGAAAGGTATCTCCATTCTTTACGTCACGCCGCTTAGGGCACTGAACCGTGACATCGTACGCAGGCTCACAGAGATCGGAAAAGAACTGGACATCAAGGTCCAGGTGAGGCACGGAGATACACCGGTCAGCACTAGAACAATGCAGGCCAAGTCGCCTCCTGAGATGCTTGTTACAACGCCAGAGACCCTGCAAGCAATCTTGCCTGGGCGAAGAATGCGTGAACATCTCAAAGGAGTAAGATGGGCAGTTGTGGACGAGATCCATGAACTCGCGACGGACGAGCGTGGCGTTCAACTCTCCGTTGCCTTGGAACGCTTAGAGCGTCTAACGGGTAGAGCTTTCCAAAGGATTGGGTTGTCGGCAACCGTAGGAGAAGAGGACAAAGTAGGCAAATTCCTAGTTGGAACCAACAGGCCCGTTACTGTTGCAAAATCGGAGGAACTCAAGCACGTCCAGATTCAAGTCCAATATGTCCCACCTACACCCGAGGACCTGAAGGACTCGGACAAATTCGGGTTACCGCCGACGACAATAGCAAGGGCAAAGAAGATCGCTGATGTCATCTCAGAAAAACAATCAACGCTAGTTTTCACAAATACGCGGGAGCAGGCCGAAGCTGTTGGGTCCCAGCTTCACGCTCTCAAACCTGAACTTCCAGTGAGAGTACACCATGGCTCTCTCTCACGAGAGATCCGTGAGGAGGTAGAGAACGGCTTTCACGAGGGTTCAGTAAAGGGCGTCATTTGCACCTCATCCCTTGAACTAGGTATGGACATTGGTAGGGTCGACTACATTGTTCAATACATGTCGCCTAGAATGTCCACACGCCTCATTCAAAGAATAGGGCGAAGCGGCCACACCTTGCGAGGGCTTGCGAAGGGAACCGTGATAGGGGCTTGGGCGGACGACCTTCTCGAAGCCGCAGTCATAGCCGCTAACGCCAGAGCAGGGCGAATCGAGAAGACAGTCATCCACCATAAGGCCCTCGATGTGCTTGCTCATCAGATTGCTGGCATGGCACTAGATTTGAAGAGGGTTAAGCTCGCCGAACTGTTTGAGATCGTTCACGGCTCCTACCCATACCGCGATCTTACCGGTGAAGAGTTACATGCGCTCGTAAAGTTCTTGGACTCAATCGGAATTATAAGGCTGATTGATGATGTGGTATTAGCCCGATATCCGAGAACGTTCAGATATTACTACGAGAACCTCTCCGTCATACCTGACGTGAAGCGTTTCGACGTCTTCGACTTCTTCAGGAAGCGCAGAATCGGCACGTTGGATCAGGATTTTGTAGCTAGAAAATGTAAGGGTGGTACTGTCTTCATAATTCACGGCCAGACTTGGAAAATCATCAATGTTAACGAGGAGAAGCTTTGCGTGGAAGTCGAACCGACCGCGCCGACTCTCGACGCGATTCCCAGCTGGGAAGGAGAAATCATCCCAGTTAGCTTCGAAACAGCACAAGAGGTTGGGAGGCTGAGGGCGTACGTTGCTTCGAAGCTTGACAACCCGGCCGAGCTTGGGAAGATACAGGAGGAGCTGCGGCTCACCGAGGCTGCACTAGGTAAGATTACTGAGACCGTTAGGTCACATGTGAAACATTTCCCTCTACCATCCGATGTGCACATCATCATAGAGAAGTTCGAGAACTGCATCATCATCCACGCCTGTTTCGGGAGTACTGTCAATGATACGCTTGCCATGATCTTGGCATCCCTCCTGAGCGCCAAGTACGGCGTTAACGTGGCTACTCAGACCGATCCCTATCGGATAGCGCTCATATGCCCGTTCAAGATTGAACCAGAAACAGTCGCCTTAGAGCTCTCAAAGTTCACTCCAGACGATGTCGAGAAGGTCCTGATCGAGGCCCTCCAGAATTCAGACCTCTTTGCTTGGAGGCATTGGCACGTCGCTAGGCGTTTCGGTATCGTTGAGAGGAAAGCCGACTACAGATCCAACCGCTCACGGATGCTCGTCCGCGCTATGAAGGACACGCCGGTCAACGCTGAGACGCAAAGGGAAGTTCTTCTGGAGAAGTTCGACCTCCCGACCACTAAGGACATAATCGCGAAGATACAGGCTCGCGAGATAGCCATTGATATCGCCTCTGAGCGGGAGGAGTCCTGTTCACCTTACGCCACACCAATAATTGACAAGATTATTCCACACGATCTGCTGAGGCCTGCTGTCCCCTCAAAATCATTAACGGATATTGTCCGAGAGCGATTGCTCTCTGAAACTGTTCGTTTGGTTTGCATTTTCAATGGTGATTGGGACGCGGTGAGAGTGGTCGGTGAGCTACGCGAGAAGATTCGTTGTCCCAAGTGTGGCTCCACGCTCATCGCCGCCACCTACCTCGGGAATGATGCTCTCGTGACTGTTGTCAAGAAGAAGAAAAAGGGCGCAAAACTCACTTCCGAAGAAGAACATAACTGGCGTCAGGCGTGGCTAAGTGCAAGCCTAGTCCAAACGAGAGGAAAAGAAGCGGTCGTGGTTTTGAGTGGAAGAGGCGTGGGCCCCGCGACCGCGACTCGAATCCTAAGAAGAGTTCATCGAACTCAAGAAGACCTCTACGTAGATATTCTGAAGGCAGAACGGGAGTACGCCAGGACTAGGCTCTTCTGGGATTAGCTTTCGAGCGCTTACTCAGGTAAATGTTCAGGTTGCACTTTCAACGTTATCGTCACATGGTCAGGGTATCGAGGGCGTCCCAGTTCCTGATATTCCTCTTCCGTTAGTGTGACAATTAATCGCGGTGTGCCAAGTTGCTGCCCAATCCCAGGCAGTTGTGTTAGCACTCTCTGTACAGCTATCGTGACCCCTGCCATCTCTCGATCCATCTCAAGCGGGAACGTCACCGGTCCCTTGAACGGGTCTCCTAGGGTAATTTGCACCATTGGCCTTCCTTGAGAGGCTTGAATGGGTGTAACAACCAGCACAGTTCCCTCGATGGTAACTTCTCCCATGCATTTCACGCTTTGGAGGCGCTTAGTCAGTAACCCGCTATTCTAACCTTGCTTTACCCTGTAGACGACATCGTTCTCCCGTACTCGCCCAGCAACTTTCATGCCAACTCGCTGTCCAGCCTGAGCGTTAGCGACTTGCTTGTGCTCGATTTCCATCGAATCAACAGTTTGCTCAATGTTAGTCGTGCTGCCTCGAATAACGATCTTGTCCCCCTTGTTCAGGGGAGCGGTCAATTCTAGGACTGCTACGCTAGCTTTTGAGTAAAAATGCGTGATTCGACCCACTTTCTCGTACGGGGCTTCCATAAGGAGTTCAACGTACAGAACGCTTTCTCGGTTGAATTGTCTTGCGGTCTCCTCGTTAGAGAGTAATGGCGGTAGGGCGAGGACACGCGAATAGTGCGGTAGCACCTTGAGCGTTGCCAGCCCGCCCTCCGCGCCGCTTGAGAGCGGCATGAAGCGGAGTATATCAATGTTCCGTAAAATGAACGTTAATGTATCGTGCACTTTCCAGCCAAAATGCTATGATGAGAAGACTTAGGTTCCCGATGCCATAAACTAGAGTCAAATTCGGAGCGAGGCGAACTCATTCCTGTCCGCGGTCCATGCCATAGTGGAGGACATTCTCACCAAACGACGTGACCTCTCCCAAGATCAAATCCTCGCTCTGATCGAAGAGAAGAAGAAAGAAGGTCGGGGCCTACTATCTGACGAGGGCGCGGCCAGGCTCGTGGCCGAAGAGCTTCTCATCCAAACCCGAGGAACGGAACTCGGACGGATGCAAGTGAAGGACCTTGTCAGCGGGCTGAACGATGTAACCATTTCAGGGCGCGTGCTTCTGGCTTGGCCTCCGCAGCAGTTTCAAAGGCGCGACGGAACCCCGGGCCGTGTTATGCGGCTTATTCTAGTTGACAGGAGTGGCCGGGTTCGCTGCGCCCTGTGGGACAGACATGTGGATATCCTTTCGCGATCGGGTAACTTGCAAGGAAGAATCCTCAGAATCGGGCACGCTTACACAAGACAAGGACTGGCGGGCGATACAGAGGTCCATGCAGGCGACCGCAGCAGCATAGCAATTGACCCGCAAGACATGCCCACGTCTGACTTTCCAGAATTCAGAGAACTATTCACGCCACTAGGTAAACTCGCGGCGGACGCATATCAAGTGAACGCGGTCGGAATTATCCAAGCTGAGCCGAGACACTACACGTTCACGAAAGAGGACCGGACAGGAAGCGTTCTTCGAACAGTAATCGCGGACGAATCAGGCACTATACCATTGGTAGCCTGGAACGAACGAGCTGAGGAATTACGGGGGATCAAGAAGGGAGAAATCATACAAGTTCTCAATGCCAGAACAAGGCTGGATACAAACGCAAGACCCGAGCTGCATGTTGAAACCCGAAGCCAAGTAGAGATTCTCTCGTCGCCACCTGAGTACCTAAAGATGCCAGTGGTTAAGGCATACAAGATTGCCGACCTGAGCGCCAATGTGCGCACAGTCGACTTGTCAGTCTCTGTGCTGGTCAAGAGCGTCCCTCAGGAGATTAAACGCTCTACAGGTGAGACTGTAAAAGTTTCAAGACTTATCGTCGCGGACGAAACAGGAATGGCCTCGCTCTCGCTTTGGGACGATAAGGCTGAGCTCGTTAACCAGCTTGGAGAAGGCGACAGCGTCGAGCTACGTGGGGTTTCTGTTCAGGAGAGACTCGGAGAAATCACTCTGAGTCTCGGGAGGTCTGGCGAGCTGCAAAAATCAACCAAACGATCGGTCGCCAAGCCTGTAACCAAGCTGAGTGCTCTCCAGACTGCAAAAGGCCTCTTGACTGTTGAAGGCCTTGTTACGGACGAGCCCTTGACCCGGCAAGTTGTCACCGAGAAGGGCGAAACGGTCAACCTGGCCTCTTTTACGCTTCGAGACGATGCGGGCTCAGCGAGAGTGACCTTCTGGAGAGACCAGGTCGTTTCCGCCACGAAACTGCGTCCTGGAACGCGGGTTAAGATTACTGGGGTGAGGGTCCGGGCGGGACTCGGGGGAGAGTTGGAGTTGAGTTCAATCCCGATTACGAAGATCGAGATGGTTGACCAGCCCGCGAACGAAAGGCCCGCGTGGGAGGATATACGACACGTAATAGCGTTGGAACCGGGGTTAACTACGTGGGTTAAGGGCATTGTCCTTGATGCTATTGGGAATCAGAAAGTTGTGGCGTTGTGCGAAACCTGCAACTCGGCATTGAAGGTCCACGATGGCAGCTTTAGTTGTGACAACTGCAAGTCCCTTAAGTCCGGGAGCATCATATTCGCCGGGCGATTGAGGATCGATGACGGTACAGGAGTAGCCGACATAGTCATCTCAGACCTTGACCCGGGACAGTTTGTCTCAACGGATTTGTCGGAAGTTCGAGAGCGAATGTTGAAAGAAGCTAAGGGCGAGGTTGAGGTGAGCAAGGAAGAGTTCTCCGTTACAATTGGAAAAGAAGTCGAAATCTACGGAACAGCGGAGCCAGCTGTGTCACAAGGGAAATTCGAAGTCAAGGCGAAGAAGGTCCTTGTGCTCGGCAAGCTATGAGAGCAACTAGAAAGAAGGCCGAATGGAAGACTGAATCTGCTAGGGCGTTTTTCCAAAAATCTAATAACTCCTTCGACAAGGATTAGCGGCTAGAAATCGTAGTGCAAAGGGAGTTCATGCAGCCGTTATGACGCTGCCTACTTTTTGTCCGATAGATCGAGCTAAATGATGCCTTGTAGGTAGATCTTTTGTCACTTCTCCGGAATGTTATTGGTCCGCATCCCAATCTATGGGATTACATCAATAACATCAAGAATCCGAGCGTCAAGCAGACCATCAAAAGGCGCATACAGGAATACCAACCCAAACCGGAAATTATTGACAAGTTCTCCAGCCTAACCGACAGGTACTTCTTCGTGGTCTTTGCAACGGAATGGAATGCGGAATGCAGAGCCCAACTACCCAACCTCGCCAAAGTATTTGTCGCCGCAAACAACGCTGCTTTGAATATCAAAGTAATCGATTTCGACGAGAACCGCGACATAGCCGACGAGATGAGTGTGCTTAGGATTCCGACCATAATCGTCCACGACCGCGGATGGCGAGAGATGGGGAGGTTCGTTGAGAAACCACAACACGGCGCGACGCTCGAAGAAGAGCTCTGGGAAATAGTCGAGAAAAGCTCTCAGAAGACCAGTTGAGAATCATATCTCTAGATAACGTAGAAGGATGAGAACTGAGTCGCCGCTATCAGGTCTCTGATACTTATCACACCAATCAGACGCTTGTTCTTCACTACCGGAAGATGGCGAATTCTTTCGGTGCGCATTATCATTAGGGCATCGATGACCGTAATCGATGGGTCGCAAGTGGTTACGTTCCTATTCATGAAATCCTCAGCCAAACCATTTTTCATATCGGCCCCCTTTGCAACCAGCCTGATGAAATCGCTCTCGGTCAGAATACCAACGGGGCTTTTTCCTTTGACGATGATCACGCTGCCAACGCGGTTCTTCCACATCAGCTTTGCAAGCTGAGTTAAACGCGTCTTCGGTTCAGCGGTTATTACCTTGTGAACCATGATGTCGCGAACTTTTTGAATCGACTCCAACCAGCGCCACCGCACCAAGGAGAGCAACGTTATTGTTACGCATCATTTATCGCTTGTCCAACAAGTGATTACGCAATGGACACGTTGACCTGCATCAGGACGCGGCGTGAGATCCGAGATTATCTAGACAAACCCATTCCAGATGAGAGCCTCTTGAAGATCTTGCAGGCAGGGCGTTTAGCTCCGAGCTCAAAGAACTCACAGCCTTGGCATTTTGTGGTGATCAGAAACAAGGAGACTTTGAGGAAGATATCCGAGCTCACGCCCACGGGTGCGCACTTATCGAAGGCGCCCCTCGCAATCGCAGTTCTGATGGATGGGGCAAAGCTTCCCGAGATCGACGGGGCACGCGCGGTACAGAACATGGTTCTCGCGGCCTGGGATATTGGCATCGGGGCGTGCTGGATTACGAACTTCTACGAAGATGGGGTGAAAGACATACTGGGGGCCCCTCAGAGGATGAAGTTAGTAAGCGTGATACCTTTCGGTTATCCAACAGAACCCAAAACTAACCGTAAGAAGAATCGCAAAGCGCTTCAGGAAATAGTACATTACGAGAGATTTGGCGACCGCCATAGTTCAACTAGTAAGTTGAAATCTTGATCACGCCAGGAATTTTCAGCATCTTTTGCAGTATCGTCCCACTAGGTTCTTTTTCGACGACTAAGGTGAGTTTCGGTTCTGGTGTGAGGTCAGGGTCGTCTGCAACCGCTTGCCTTATCGCGATATTTTCCTGCGCGATCAAAGCTGCGGCTTGTGCTACGATGCCCACCGTGTGAGGGTCAGCGTAAATCTCGATGACACTGTAACCGAGAAATCTGGCAACGTCAGCGAGGAATGGACCTGCAGGGCGAAGTTTTTCAAAAACGGGCTTGAGGATTGGATCCGATGATATGAGTTGGGCTGTGTCCCTGACGGTTCTCCGGTCGACGTCGAGGCAGCGAGCGATTTTGACGTCGGATAGTTCTATCCCGCCACAGTAGATTTTCGTCCCTTCCTTGATACTGAGCCCTAATTCTACGAGTGCCCTAGCGACTTTCTGTCTGCCCGGATACTCTTTGAGTCGGTCGGAGATTTGCCTCCACATGTATGCAGATCGACCTTTGACGTACAGAATTGTGCAACAAAGTCTTAAATTCTTCTATGCCGCTTCCAGCCGACACCGATCCACAGGAACGCGAGCCAATGACCAAACAAAACGTAGTTGACAAGGATCACGCTGTATACCTACCCCAAGATGAAATGCCAACCCACTGGTACAACATCTGCGCTGACTTACCCGAACCACTACCTCCACCACTTGATCCCCGAACTCTCAAGCCGATGTCCCCTGAGCCACTCTTGAGAATCTTCGCGAAAGATCTGATTATGCAAGAAGTTTCGACCGAGCGGTTCATCAAAATACCAGATGAAGTCTACGACGCCTACCTGCGCCTGCCTCGTCCCACACCCTTACTTCGAGCAAGGCGGCTTGAGAAGTACCTCAACACACCGGCTCAAATCTACTACAAGTGCGAATACGTTAACCCTACTGGCAGTCACAAGCCGAACACGGCGATCGCTCAAGCCTACTACAACATGGTTCAAGGAAACGAACGAGTCGTAACGGAAACGGGCGCTGGACAATGGGGTTCAGCACTTGCGATGGCAGCTGCAGTCTTCGGGTTGAAGTGCAGCGTCTACATGGTTCGCGTAAGCTACGACCAGAAACCGGGACGCAGAATCATGATGCAAGCTTACGGCGCTGATGTTGTTGCGTCACCCAGCAAGAACACAAAGTTTGGTCGAAGTCTCCTGGAAGCTGATCCGAACAATCATGGATCCCTTGGCATCGCGATAAGTGAGGCCGTAGAGGATTGTCTCAGTCACGAGAACACTAGATACTGCCTCGGTTCCGTTCTGAACCATGTCCTATTGCATCAGACTGTCGTTGGGCAGGAGGCTAAGAAACAGTTCGAAATGATCGATGTTGAACCTAACGTGATATGCGGCTGTATCGGCGGCGGTTCAAACTTTGCAGGCTTCTCCTACCCATTCATGGCTGACAAACTGAAAGGAAAATCGGCTACTCAGTTCGTGGCCTGCGAATCCAAAGCCGTTCCCTCGACTACGCGTGGCGTCTACACTTACGATTTCGGCGACACTGCGGAGATGACGCCGCTGCTCAAAATGTACACCATCGGCCACAAGTATCAGCCGCCACCAATCCACGCAGGCGGTCTTCGATATCACGGAAAGGCCCCGTCCCTCTCTTTCCTCATCAACAAAGGCTACATGACTTCAGTCGCGCATTCCCAGACGGAAGTTTTCGAAGCAGCACGCATCTTAGCCCAGACAGAAGGCATGATAACCGCTCCGGAGACTGCACACAACGTGAAATACGCCATCGACGAAGCGTTGCGTTGCAAGAAGACTGGTGAAAAGAAGGTCATTACATTCAACAACTGCGGCCATGGCCTACTCGACCTCCAAGCTTACGATGCGTTCCTGAACGGCAAGCTGGAAGACTATGAGCCTTCCAGCATAGAGGTTCCAAAGATCGTCGGCTAGGCGCGCTCAACTCTCAACGATTTCGTCCGCCCTGCGCGTGCAAGGGCCGCTGCAAAATATTCCTGAAAAGCTTTAGATTCCACCAGCCCGCATTTGATTGTAGATTTTGCGCAGCTCCTCTTTCGAATGGTGAATCATAGTGGAAGAACTCGACACCCTACTTGCAATAGCCATGGTCGTCGTTGTCTTCCTTAACGCGTTAACCAGCCTTTACACGATACGCTGGCTCAAACCGCAGACCCAGGTTGGTGTTGCGTCTTCCGCGGAAGAGGAGGAAGTGGAAGAACATGAAGCGGAACCAGTTGCGGGCCCAACGAAGGAGGAGATCCTAGCTCGAAGGGCACAGTTGATCCACGAACTTGAACAGGAGCGCGGCACCAGGGTCATCACGCTCATTCACCGAAAGGAGCCTTGGAGTAAGGGCGATGAGGACCCGCAGATCGTTCTCGAGGATTCTGAGGTAATATTGCAACAGGTCCGGGCAACCCCGCCCGACACCCCTATAGACTTCATTGTCCACACTGAAGGAGGGTTAACCTTCGCGGCTGACCTTATGGCCATGGCTCTCAGGTACCATAAAGCCAAGGTGACGGTCATGGTCCCGTTCTATGCCATGTCCGACGGCACTTACCTCGTCCTTGCCGCCGACTAGATCCTGATGGAAAGATACAGCATTCTTGCTCCGCTAGAACCTCTCATAGATGATGTGCCCGCAAACTGGATAATGTCAATTCTGAAGCGCAAACCCATCGAGACCATATCAGACCGAACTATCCTACTTGCTGAATCGGCCCGTATGGAAACGGAGAACGCAAAGGAATTTGTGAAGTGGCTTTTGGTGGATAAAATGAGCGACGAACAGGCAACCCAGGTGGCGAGTTTCCTTGTGGGCGGATTTATGGCGAGCACGACCCCAATTACTTTGGATGTCGCCCGGGCGATAGGTCTCAACGTTGTGGAAGGTATCCCCGAGAAGGTCCATCAACTCTTCGGAACCATAGAGTTTACCGGTGGCCAGAGGCCCGGCAAATAGTACCAATGAAAGGAAGGAGAATTGAGGTTGGATCTCACCGACCTATTCCTAGGATTCGGACTAATCGCGGTCTCCGCGCTCAACTTCGTTGCCGTCGTTTACGTCATGCGTCAACAAAGGGATGTTTCCAAAGAGAAAGAAGGCTCGGACGAGGCTGAAGAGGAACCCGCCGAGGAAAAAACGCTAGCAGCCTCAACCGCTCCTAAACGGCCCACTACTAGAGCAGAAATTCTTGCCTGGCGACGGGGAATAATCGAGGATATTGAACGCGAACGCGGCACTAAAGTCATCACAATGATTCACAAGAAAGAGCTTTGGACTGAGCCTGGGGAAGACCCTGAGATTGGGATCGAGGACACTGAGACTGTTCTTCAGCAACTTCGCAAAGTTCCCCGAGACAAACCCGTCGACTTCATCATCCACACTCCAGGAGGGTATGCATTGGCGGCTCAGATGATGGCGATGGCGATCAAGTTCCATCCTGCCAAGGTGACGGTCATGGTTCCGTTTTATACCATGTCGGGTGGTTCGCTCATGAGCTTGGCGGCTAGCGAGATCCGCATGGAGAGGTATAGCGTATTAGGACCAGTGGATCCGCAGATTCCAACCCCGGACGGGATGTGGCCAGCCGGTTCCATCGCGACACTAGTCAAAACAAAACCGATCCAGAACATTACTGATAGAATGGTCATTATGTCGGATGTCGCTAACCTAGAGATAGAGAACGCGAAGGCGTTCGTAATCTGGCTTCTAGAGGGAAAGATGGACAAGGAACAGGCGGAGCGAGTCGCGGATTTCTTGGCGCGGGGTTACATGTCACACGCGACCCCCATCACATTGGATGTGGCCCGAGCCTTAGGGCTAAACGTTGTCGAGGGCATACCTGACAAGGTCTATGAACTGTTCAAGACATTCGCTTTCACCGGACAGCCTTACAGAAGAACATGAATTCCGAAACAGGATGCATCTTGTTCTTGCCGTAGATTAGCTCGGAGAGAAATTACCATCGTCCAACGCGTTCAAAGAAGAATATACCTTTCCACAAAAATTTGGTCTAAAGTTCCTATATTCACAACCGCTATGTTAACCAATTTCCAAGATCTTTCGACAGCCTTGGAGAAGGTTCTACAGCGTTTCTTTGCCGAGGTCGCCGTTGCCACAGCTGTTACTCTCTTCCTAGTTATGACTCGATGCTATTGTAATCTATTCATGCAGGTTCTACCATTCCTCTATCTCGTTATTCTCGTTGAAATAGCGGCTAGATACCATTTCTTAAGAGGCTCGCCGGCCACATGACCAACCGTGAGAGTGCCGTGAAACAAGAGGGGGGAGATCAGGATATGATGTGCTTCAACAGTCGGCCCGGTCGGCGTGGATGTAACCTGATAAACGCGCGATATGCCAAGATGATTAAGAGAGCGAGCTAGTTTTCAACGCAATCGTCAGGCCGGTTCATGACCCTAAACGTACATAGTAGTATTTTCTTTCCTTCCGGCATGAATAAACAGTAACTGGTCTACTTTCCCGCGAATACGCCCATTGCCAGATAGCGATTCTCACGAGAGATTCCCCATTCCGAGGGTTACTAGGCGGGACGCCCTGAAAGCGGCGGTCTTTTTCGGAGCTGTAGCCCTGTTTCTTCCAGTCACACGATTAGCTCAGTTCTTGTTCGCTCCGAAGGAAAGCGGGCCGGTCACACATCCAAGATTACGAGTGGCCAATTCAAACGATACTCCCCCGGGCGAGAGCTTACTGTTTGAGTATCCTCACAAGGATAGGCCGGCTGTTCTGATTCATCTCCCTGACGGAGGATTCGTAGCTTACGATGCGATCTGCACTCATCTGGGCTGTCGGGTTCACTACAACAAGGTCGCTGTGAAGGGATGGGAGAATAATCCTCAGCAAAGCTTCTGTCCCTGCCATGGAGGCGTCTTTGACCCGAAGACTGGGAAGGTGTTGGATGGTCCACCGCCAAGGCCGCTTCCCAAGATTAGGCTCGAGATCGACGAACAGGGCGAGATTCACGCGAACGGGTACGAGAGCGGTCTTCCACTCTACGGTGAAGGCTGACAACAATGGCTCAACGCTCATTCACGCAGAGGATTTGGAATTGGTTCGTCGAGCGGACGAGAATCGAACCCATACTCACAACCAAGATCACTGAACGCGCGCTCAATCCAATGTACTGTCTCGGCGGTTTGACATTCCTGTTCTTCGTCCTCCTCGTTGTGACGGGTGTCATGCTCGGAATGTACTACAAACCAGCACCCGACACTGCTTACGATAGTATTCAGGAGATATCCATGAGCGTCAAGTATGGTTGGCTCATAAGAGGCGTCCACTTCTACTCCGCCAACGGGATGATAATCACATCAATCCTCCACATGTTGCGTGTTTACTTCACAGGCGCCTACAAGAAGCCGAGAGAACTCAACTGGATTGTAGGAGTTGGACTTGGGGCTTTCACAATTATGGCTGGTTTCACTGGCTACGTACTCCGCTGGGACCAAGAAGCAGTAGGCGCAGCCGGAGTCGGTCTGGGTTTAGCGTCCTCAATTCCGCAACTCGGAAGTACGATAACCTACCTCTTCTGGGGTCGCAACTACACTGATACACTCGGGCGCTTCTTCGCGAGCCACATTCTCTTGATACCTGGCCTACTGGTCGTGTTGATGTTCTTTCATTTCTGGATGATTCGGAGGCATGGAATTGCACGGCCACTCTGAGGAGCATGAGGAAGAAAACGGCAGCAACGTTCCTTTCTTCCCTAACGTTTTGCTAGCAGAGATGACTCTTGCCGTAGCCGTCATCGGCCTACTCGCAATCTTCGTCTCGCTCTTCCCGCTGAAGCTTGGAGAGAAATTTGACCCGTCGAATCCACCTACCATACTCGAACCTGAATGGTACTTTATGGGCGTCTATCAATTCCTCAAGACCAAGAACGTCGAACCCGTTTACGGTATAGTACTCATGGCAAGTTTGGGTATCTTCGTAGTCTTGATTCCTTTTCTGGATAGGGGTTCAGAACGTCGTCCACTGAGAAGGCCTTTCTTCACTGCAGTCGCGTTCTTCATTGCCGTTGAGTTCTTGGCATTGACGATCTACGGGTATCTGTCACCCGGGCAAGTTGGCACGTTTTCAGACAGTGCCTTCACGAACGCGTTCCTAGTGACCAGTCTCTTGGCGGCGGGACTGGTCGTGCTGGTTTTCGCGGTCAATCGGCGGGTAACGAGAGGAGGACAGTCATGAGAAGTAAGCGTCGCGTTCGAGGAGCAGTTCAATTGCTGATGCTGGCTATCGCGTTCGTCGTGAGCATCTACGCAGTTTCCAATCTCATGCCGTTGGTCCTTCGCGCTGTGGCAACGGGGTTGAGCCTTGCTGAGGGCTTCTTGATTGCGGGATATTTGCTAGTGGGGATCATAACGATAGCGATTCTGGCGAGGGCGATCTACAGGCTGGACAAGCGAGCGGGTCGAATACGCAACAAGATTGGATGGTTCGAGTAGGTGGTTCGTTTGAAAGCAGGAGCATTGTCCCGAAGTTGGTTTGCATTGGCTGGTGTTCTAATTATCCTAGAGCTGGTCTTTATCTACGAAGCCATGCTAGCCGACCTAGCGGGCTCCCAGAAGATATTCGGAGTTTTCGTCGGCCTCGCAATACTCTGCTTCGCTGCTCTGCTCTACGCGGTCAGCGTGGTCTTCTACGGTTGGGGTCGGTAGGATGATGATTGCCTATGGCTAGAACAGTTCGTAGGTGGCTGGACAGAAGCAGCGACCTGAACCCGCGCAACATGAGGCTGGGAATGTATGCTTGGCTTATTCAGAGAATTTCTGGGCTATATTTGGTATTCTTCCTCCTTACTCACATCGGCGCAATCGCGCAAGCCAATTTCGGAGTAACTACTGGCTTCGAAGCTCAGGTCTTTGAGGTTCTCAGGAACCCGTTCTGGGCCGGGGGGTCCGCGAGCGCGATTTTCGATTTGGTTGCTTTGGGCATAATCGCGTTCCATGGTCTGAATGGCGTTCGGATCGTCTTCATGGATTTGGGAGTTGGAGTTCGAAGGCATAGGCTGAGTTTTTGCATTAGCATGGCTGTCGCCATCGCGGCCAGCGCACTCGTCATCTTCCTAGGCTTGCCGTTGCTGCCGCACGGGTAGGGATGGGGAGGGACAACAGGAAATGTGGAGAAGTGTAATGCTCTGGCTTCTGCAACGAATTACGGCAGTGCTTCTAGTCGTCTTCTTGGGTTTGCATTTATGGGCCTCAAACTTCGCAACAGAATGGGCAGCACTATTACGAGCCGTTATCGACCTCTCTCTGCTCGCTCTAGCGTTATTCCACGGTTTGAACGGCGTGAGGACGGTCGTCTTAGATTTCGGGATAGGTTTGGCGGGACGCCGCTTTCTCTCAGTAAGCCTAGCGATGTTAGGGATTACAGCCTTTCTCTTCGGTCTGTATGGGTTCTGGCCGTTGCTATTTGCTCATTGAGGTGAGAGTGAAATGTTTTCGCATGATGTGATAATTGTCGGCGGCGGCCTCGCAGGTCTCCGGGCCGCGATTGAAGCGTCCAAGTATGCGGATACTGCCATAATCAGCAGGGTTCACCCCCTCAGGTCGCATACGGGCGCGGCGCAGGGTGGAATTAACGCTGCCCTGGCCAACACTGAAGCCAACCGTGACGACAATTGGGAGAAGCATGCGTACGACACTGTCAAGGGTAGTGATTTCTTAGCGGACCAAGACGCGGTCGAGGTAATGACGAAGGAAGGCCCCGAGCGAATTATAGAAATGGAACATTGGGGCTGCCCCTTCAGCCGAACGGACCAAGGAAAAATCGCTCAGCGGCCATTCGGAGGAGCAGGCTACCCTAGAACATGCTACGCCGCAGACAAAACAGGACACTACCTATTGGTCACAGCTTACGAACAGGTTCTCAAGAGGAAAGTCAAAGTCTACGAAGAATGGTTCGTCACGTCGCTTATAGTTGAAGGTGGCGCAATCAAAGGCCTAATCGCATTTGACATACTGACGGGCGAGTTAGAGGCATTCAGAGCGAAGGCAGTTATCCTTGCCACAGGCGGGGCTGGCTGGATCTACGGGAAATCAACCAACTCAATGATAAACACCGGCAGCGGCATGGCCATTGCCTACGGGGCAGGCGTGGCTCTGAAGGATATGGAGTTCGTTCAATTCCATCCCACAGCCCTCTACCCAACATGCATACTCATCACGGAAGGCGCACGTGGGGAAGGAGGTTACCTAGTCAACTCTCAGGGCGAACGCTTCATGGAACGCTACGCCCCCAAAGCCATGGAACTCGCGCCCCGAGACATCGTTAGCCGTTCAATCCAGAAAGAAATCGACGAGGGCCGCGGCGTGAAGAACCTGTACGTCCACTTGGACGTTAGGCATCTCGGGAGTAAGAAGATTCTCAGCAATCTGCCAGGTATTCGCGACATCGCCATGGAATTTGCTGGAATCGATCCCATAAACCAACCCATCCCAGTGCAACCTGCGCAGCACTACACGATGGGAGGCGTCGATTCCAACGCAAAATGCGAAACCACAATCAAAGGGCTTTACGCAGCCGGCGAGTGCGCTTGCATTAGTGTTCACGGCGCAAATAGGCTGGGTGGAAACTCTCTTCTCGACACGGTGGTCTTCGGGAAGATTGGTGGCGAACAAGCAGGGGCATACGCAAAGACCATCACCCGGGAAGAGAAGAAGGACTCGCTCTTCCAAGAGACGCTGAAGGCTCAGAAGGAGCACGTTCAACACCTGTTCGAGGGTAGCGGTGACGAAGACCCGTCCGTTATCCGAGAAGAGATGCGGGGCCTCATGGTCGAGAACGCTTTCATGTTCAGGAGCAAAGAAGGGCTGGAAGAAGCAAGAACGAAGCTCAAGCAACTGAAGGCTCGACTTGGGAAGCTACGGCCAATCGTAGGCTACAAAATCTACAACCTCGACTTAATCCGCGCAATCGAACTCGAGGAAATGCTGGAGTTAAGCGAAGTCATCGTAGTCTCCGCCTTGAGCCGCGAGGAATCCCGCGGGTCTCACGTCCGACTGGACTTTCCGACAAGGGATGACGCACGCTTCCTTAAACATACACTCGCCGTCAGGACGCCTGACGGTCCCAGAATCGAGTTCTCCGACGTCAAGGTAACGCGTTGGCAACCGGAGGAAAGAAAGTATTGAAGACGCTTCCCAAGACAATTCGGTTGAGGATTCAGAGGTTTGATCCCAAGACCGACTCGGAACCACACTACGACACGTTCGAAGTTCCAACAAAACTGGGCATGACGGTTCTTGACGCGCTCTTCCAGGTCCTAGAGAATCAAGACCGATTGCTAGCCTTTCGATACTCTTGCAGAAGCGCAGTATGTGGAAGCTGCGCTACATTCATCAACGGCAAGCAGAGGCTGGCGTGCAACACGCAGATCAACACACTAGGTAGCGAAATCACGATCGGACCTTTGTCTCACATTCCAGTGATTCGCGACCTAGTAGTCGACCTTCATCCCTTCTTCGACAGGATGGATATGGTTAAGCCATACTTCGAGGCCAAGGAACCCTACCCAGTCAAAGAATTCATTCAATTGCCAAAGGAACGGGAAGCGATTGACGTTGCAATCGGTTGCATTGATTGCATGGCGTGCTTCTCTGCGTGCCCCTCAGCGTGGACTGATCCAAACTACCTCGGTCCTGCAGCCTTTGTGAAGACAGCCCGTTTCGTAGCAGACACGCGGGACGACGCCAAATTGGAACGCTTACACTTGGTCGGATGCGAAGATGGCGTCTGGAGGTGCCACACGATATTCAACTGCGCCGAAGCATGTCCAAAATCAATCAACCCGCCATATTTCATCCAGTACCTGAAACGCAAAGCAGCCGTTGCTTCTCTCTAGCATCAGAGAAAATCGCTGATTTAGAATGCGGGCGAAAGTCTCAGGAATACAGCGTCTCGAGGAGTTTCCTGAGTGGCTTGATGAATTCGTCAGCCCATGCTACAACCCGAGATTGTGAATTCTGTTGCGAAGATGCTGCGCCTCAAGTGGTTGTGGTGGACCTGGATGAGGGAGCGTACTCGTGCTCTTCCCACATGTCGTAAGCAGTCGCAACCGACGCGGCCTGCGTGATTATAGCCAATGCGGTTACGAGATGAAGGAAACTGACGACCGATATCAGGGGTATGCTCACGTTCAATCTCAGATTCAGGTAGAGAATTACTCCGAGAACTATATGAAGGGTGGCCAAAATCGCGGTTGATTTTACAATCCGTTTGAGTCGGTTCGGGGCATCGGTATTCTTCATCTGCGCATTGTCGTAGTGCGCCAACGCCAAAATTGCCAGTCCCAAGATCACGTGGGCGTCGACGGGGTAAACGCTGAAGCGCGGTAGGGTGATGATGACTATTTGTAGGAAAGCGAGCCAGACCATTGCGTAGAGTTGCTTCCAAATACTCATCTCTAGCTACCCACCAGCCATCACGCCTGATTCTGGGTTTATGTATGCTGCTGCAAATTCAGCATATACTTTACAGTCAATAATAACGCGCTGCATAAGTTGAGTCCTAGTCATGGAGTGGATTGGATGGTCCCTCCATGGAATTCACTTCAAAAGAATTGCAGCCCATCTTGAAAGAGATGCTGAACCATGCGACCACGCAACTACCTGACGACATTCTGAGCGCAATCAAAGAAGCTCATGTCCGCGAAACGAAGGATCTAGCCAAGAAACAGCTCGAAGCCATACTCACAAGCGCCAACTTGAGTGACGAAGGAAACCTGCCTCTATGTCAAGACACGGGCCTCGTCACACTCCTTGTTTCCGGAGAACTCGTTGAACATCTCGGTGAGGTCGAGAAGGCGCTGGATCGTGCCGTTCAAGGCCTAACTGCGAAGGGCGGCATGAGAGCGAACGTTGTTCATCCGCTCACACGCAAGAATACTGGCACGAACACGGGCCTCAGTCAACCAGAGGTCCTAGTTGATAAGTCGACGAAGAAGACCTCGATGAAAATGATCTTAAAAGGCGCGGGCTCAGAGAATTTCACCAACCTGAAAATGATGGTTCCAACGGCGGGCAGGCAAGATATCCTGAAGCACATTCTTCAAGTCGTTATAGACGCCGGTGGAAAGACATGCCCGCCAAACATTCTCGGAATCGGGATTGGTGGCTCGGCAATTCAAGCCATGTTCAACTCAAAACTCGCACTCCTAAGAGAGATCGGCTCACGACATCCGGACCCAGAGGTAGCACAATTCGAGACCTCAATACTGAAGGCGGCTAATGAGTTGGGAATTGGGACCATGGGCCTGGGCGGCGACACAACACTGCTGGACGTTCATATCGAGACCGCCGGGACACATACCGCATGCCTACCAATCGCGATCTCTTTCGGATGCTGGGCGAATAGGGTGGCAGTCGCCGAGCTGAAGGGTAAGCACTTCAGGATGCTAAGGTGATCGGGAAATGACTGAATTCCGACTTAACGTTCCCCAAGATAATGCGCGAATAACTGACGTTCGCGCTGGCGACGTTCTGTATGTCACAGGCGACATTGCGGTCGGTCGTGATCAGGCTCACAAGAAGCTTATGGAAGCCTTCATCCCAGAGTTGACCGGCCTTCCAATCTTCCACTGCGGTCCAATCGCCCGCAAGATTGGTGAAGAATGGAAAATTGTAGCTGGCGGGCCCACAACCAGCACGAGAATGGACGCCCTGACTCCGCCAATCCTGGAAAAGTACCAGACGAAGATCATAATCGGCAAAGGCGGTCTAGGTGAGGTGGGGAAGAAGGGCTTGGCGAACTTTGGCGCAGTGTACTCGGAGTTCACAGGAGGTGCCTCAGCGTTGGCCGTATCAAAGATTGTTCGCGTCAAGAAGAGGCTTCTCGAAGAGTTAGGCCCGACAGAGCTTGTCTGGATATGGGAAGTGAAAGATTTCGGACCGCTACTCGTGACCCAGGACCACCAAGGCAACGATCTGAAGAAGGTCGTGACGACGCAAGCTACTGCCAAGCTTGATGCTCTTGTAAAGACGTACGCGTGAAGCCTTGCCGGTCGTCGATTCTTTCAGCGACTCATGAAGATAGACTGGCGTCGCTCCAAACCATGTTCCACAGCTCTGACTCGGAAAGCTTCACTAGAGAGCTGCATGTCGAAACGGTATTGTCTTCGGAATTCAAGATGGCCAGAGGTATATACCTGGAGTAATATATTATTGACTTTCTAAGTAATACTCAGCCTGACCGCAGCTCGTCGTTCAGTACGATTCTGCGGGGGTAGTTGCAACAGCTTTTGAAAGTTCTCCTTCATCTCTGCATGCACGTTTGGACTATGCATGATCAACTAGGTCCTGGACGAGTGTGAGAGTGAACGTTGCTCAGGGTCATAATGCACATCGACATGGACGCGTTCTACTCATCCGTAGAGCAACGAGAGAATCCATCACTTGAGGGAAAGCCGGTGATCGTCGGCGCAGATCCGAAGGGTGGAAAAGGACGAGGGGTCGTCGCCGGTTGTTCATACGAGGCTCGAAAGTTCGGTGTGCATTCAGCCCAGCCTATCTCACTAGCTTACCGGCTCTGTCCTAACGGCGTTTACCTGCGACCCAATTTCACATTGTATGAGCAGGCTTCAGAGCAAGTAATGTCTCTGTTACGGCAATTCTCAGAGAGGCTTGAGCAAATCAGTATCGACGAAGCGTTCATGGACGTGACTGGCAAGGTACCTGGTTTTGATGAAGCGGCTGCGCTGGCCACCAAAATAAAGCAAGAGATCAAAGAAAAAACTCAACTAACCTGCTCGGTCGGTGTCGCACCAAACAAATCCGTAGCCAAGATCGCCTCGGATTTCAAGAAGCCAGACGGTCTAACAATCGTTCCACCGGAGAGGCTGCGTGAATTCTTGGCTCCATTGCCGGTTGGCAAGATCAGCGGCATAGGTAAGAAGAGCTCTGAGGTGCTGAAGAAAATGGGCATCAACTCAATTGGTGAGTTGGCTGCGACACACCCAAGCAAGTTGATCGATGTCTTCAGTAAGTATGGAACAAGGTTATGGCAAGTAGCCAATGGCATAGACGAGGACGAGGTGGTTACGTCTTACCCGATTAAGTCGATCAGCTCCGAGACAACCTTCGAAGAGGATGTGTCCGACAAAGAGAAGATCATGAAGGCTTTCGCTTCACTCATCGACGACGTTCACTCCCGAGTTCTGTCTCAGAAGATGCTTTTCCGAACGGTGGGAATCAAAGTCCGCTTGGAGGATTTCACAACATTCACCCGAGCAAGAACCCATTCGAGATATACAAACGACAAGACCGTTATGGATGAATATGTGAAGAGGCTCTTCGCCGAATTCGAAACTTCGCAAAAGAAGATTCGGCTGGTCGGGGTTCGCGTGGCCAATATGAGGCAAATGGACGCCGGTCAGGACACCATTCTTAGTTGGGCCACGCGTTAAGCCTGACGGAAATTAGATTTAGTTTTCCGACTTCAGTCATTCTTCAGTTCTTTGCCCAGTTCGTGAATGTACGTTCGGATAATCTCTGGCCCGAAGTCGAATGGTAGGTCGGCTGACTTGAAGAGTTCTGGCAGCGGCTTCGATCCACCCAGGGCCAAGGCTCGTTTGTAAGCTTCGACTGCGTCCTCAGGATTTTTGCGGTAGTGTGTCCAGATCCCCAAGGCTCCTAATTGGGCTATGCCGTACTCGATATAGTAGAATGGGGATGTAAACAGGTGACCTTGCCGCTGCCAATAGGTGCGCTGGACGTTTTCGTAACCTTCCCAGCTCTCTGCTCCTCCGAATCGCTGTCGAAGCTTAAGCCAGTATTCTTCACGCTCTGCATGTGTATGCCCAGGATGGGTGTAGACCCAATGCTGGAAGGCGTCGATAGTTGCGATCCAGGCGAGTAATCTAACGATGCTCTCTAAATGTTCATGTCTAGATCGGACGGCGTCTTCATGATTGTAGAACGTTCCCTCGATATGTTCCCCGCCCAGCAGTTCCATGCTCATCGATGCGACCTCAGCGAACTCCATGGGCATATTATCGGAACGATATTGGAAGAGCAGGTCTTTGTCTCTTGTGGCGAATGTCTGGAATGCGTGGCCTGACTCGTGTAAGATGGTGCGGACATCATTGTCCCGTCCAACCAGGTTCAAGAAGATGAACGGCAATTGAACCTCCGCAAACTCGACACAGTAACCGCCCGGCGCTTTCCCAGGCCTGCTATCCGGATCAATCAGTCCGAAATCGACCATCCTACGAAATTCCCGGCCAAAATCGGCGTCCAATTGCTCGTAAATTCCACGGCATCCTTGCATTAGTTCCCCCACAGACTTGAAAGGCCTCAGTGGGGGGCGTCCCGCTGGGTCCACCTGCAGGTCCCACGGCCGGAGAGCATCCACGGCAAGTCTGTTCTCTCGCTCTTTGTCGAGGCCACGAATCAATGGGACGATGTGCTGCTCTACGGCTTCATGGAATCGGAAGCAATCTTCGGGTGTGTAATCGAACCTCTCCCGTCTTCGAAACGCATAATCCCTGTAATTATCAAACCCAGCGTTTTCGGCGATCTTGTGCCGGAGTGCCACAAGTTCAGAGTAGAGTTGGTCCATGACTCCTCGATCCTTGAGCCTACGGTCTTCACTCAAGCGCCAAGTCTCCTGCCTCACGTCGCGCTTCACTCCCTCTAAGTACTGAGCCATTTGCTGGAGAGTTCTCTCCTGGCCATCGTAGAGTACGGTTCTGGCGCCGGCTATTTTCTGAAATTTCTGAGCCAGTTTCGCCTCTTCCTTCTCTAGCTCGACGTTTTCTTCACGGAAGAGGGCGACATTGTTCTCGCGTCTTCGGAGCAGCACACGGTACCGATCTGTTGGCAATTCCTTCCGTGTGGGCGTCTCCAAGAACTTGCGGTCTAGATTGAACGATCTCAGCTTAGCCTTCGGGTCGACGTTCTCCACGAAATGGAGGTAAGCCTTCTCCAGCTCGGAGTCGTTTGTGTGGCATGTCATGCGAACATAACGTAGCGCGTACGCTTCAGAGTAGGCAGAGGAAAACTCCGATTCATTCTGCAGCCATCGTTCAAGCTCCTCTTTGGAGCGGATTGAGCGGTTCTCAAGCTCGTGGAATATCCTCTCCATCTGATTCCAATTAGCGAAGTCGATGTCATGCGGAAGGTAACGGTGTGGAAATTCTCGGGGCAAACTGGGGTAATCGAACGACACCGGTAACGACCAAGGCTGACGTGTAACCAGCCATGCTTAGATATTTTTCTCCGTCTAAACTGGGAATAATGCAGTAGAAAAATTCAGCTCAATGCTTGACCTTTGACAGGTCCATCTCCTCTAACCGAACCCGCAGATTACTAAGCCACTCATCAAATGATGCCGTGCTCGGGCAGGCGATTCGCAATCGCCCATCGGGAAGCACGGCGACGCTTCCGTTCTCTTCTGTAGCAAGCGGTATGGAAACAGCTTCCCGATTAATGTTGAAGGAGTCTGTTAACTCAAGGATTCTGAGGATCTGTTCTTGACGAAGCGCACCCAAATGGGTCATCCTGGTTTCGAGTTAACTCGTGTCTATAGAACATTTACTATTCGAGTTCGTCAATCTGCTGAGTTCTAAGCCTAGCAATGTGCGACAGACGTTAAGTAGGAAGCCCTCATCGGGTGAACTCGTCGTGCTCTCAAATGACGACACGGCGGGACCCATTCTCATTACCACTCACCCACCGAATAAGGGATCGTATATTCTCGATCATAATCAGACTGTTGGTGACCGCAATTGATTCGGGACGAGAAACACCCAAGTTCTTGTCCAACATTTGGATGCGACGGATCCTTAACGGGATTGCGCGTCTCTACGGTTTCGAAGTGGAACAGGTTCTTCAGGAAGAAGCCGGGAGACGGGTCGCTTGGAACCTGCTTAGGAGCGTCTCCGAATACTGCATCGGGACCCCCCAAAAGCTCAAGGCGCCGGTTAGCGTTGTCTGGAGCCTCTCATACCGGTGCAACCTCCGCTGCAAGCACTGTTACCAGAACGCGAACCAGCCTTCTTCAGACGAATTGACCGTCGACGAGCAACTCAACATCGTTGATCAGCTCGCCCAGGCAGGAGTGTCGTTGGTTGTTCTATCTGGCGGAGAGCCTTTGACTAATCCGAATCTTGGCAAGCTAATCGAGCGAATCCGAATGCGCAAGATGGCGGTTTCGATCGACTCGAACGGAGTTCTGATGAACAAAGAAACTGTGGGATATCTTAAGCAACTCGGCGTCAACTCAGTCGAGCTAAGTCTAGACTCGGTGAACGGTGAATCTCATGATCGTTTTCGAGGTCTTGACGGTGCTTTTGAGAAGACTCTGGACGCCATAGACCTGTGCTCAGGCGCAGGGATATTCACAACGGTCGCCACAACCGCAACAGTGCTCAACCATGCCGGGAGTAGTGAGTTAATTTCCCTTGCGCGAAGCCATGGAGCGAAGAGGGTTGTATTTTTTGACCTGATTCCCGCCGGAAGGGGACGAGAAGTCCAAGAACTTCGGCTTTCACGTCTGCAGCTTCTCGAACTGATGGCCCTCGCAAGAAAGGAATGTTCAGGAGAAGGCCGCGAGGTATTCACTGAACTTCCCCAGTTCGTCGTCTATTCCTCCTCTGGAGATGGAAGTTCGGTCTCGGATGACCCTGCGAAAGCTCTATCTGTGGAAAGGTTTACTGTCAGCTCGTTTTTCGACTGTGCAGGGCGAGACAACATCTATAGAAGATTCGCAGCGTATCTCGGCGGCTGCCCCGCAGGAAGAATATACTGCAATATACAACCCAACGGAGACGTAACGCCTTGCATGTTCATGCCAAGATATCCCGTCGCAGGGAACCTGAGAAACCAATCCTTCGAGGAGATATGGGGCAGCCCGACGTTCCAAGCGCTAAGAGATAGGTCCTCTCTCAAAGGCAGGTGTCGAGAATGCAGATTTGTGATCGTCTGCGGAGGCTGCCGTGCAAAGGCCGCTGCCTATGAAGGCGACTACTTGGCCTCCGACCCAACATGCCCGATTCAAGCTGCAGACGCGTAGCCTGGACAGATGCGCTGTACCGCACATAGTCCATTGAATGTATCATGCCCGGTTAAGTTCTTGAAGCATCTTTGTGTGACGTTGATCATCGGCCAAGATCTTCTTGAAGCTCTCTCTTATTGATTCCAAGGCCTCCATATGATTCTTCGTATCTTTGATAATCTCCTTTAAGGTGGCTTTGATCTTCTCACTATCCGTTCGCTCTATCAGTTTCGTGTAGCTATCAACGATGTCCTCCTCGACCCCCAGCCAGTACGATATGTTCTCCTCGATGACTCCTTGGTACGCGGAGACCACATCCTTCTCGACCTTGATTGCTTGCGCCAAGCTTTCAATTCCAGGGATTATTCGTTCCCTGAGGGGTTCCCACGCTTTCACAGTTTTCTGCTGTAATCTGAGAGCGAATTCGCTTCCAACCTCGTTCATAGCTTGTATTATGAGACGGTCCTCAACGTTTCGCATTTCACACTTTATCCTGGTGACGACATCTTGGCCGCAACAACCAACACAGAAACCCAAGTATGCGTCAATATCCCTCGGGCTGAGGTCGCTCAGCCTTGGATGAGACCTGCATAGACCAATGAGCGACTTGGAGCTTCTCAGCGAGGTGTAGACCTCTTGTGGCAAGCTCACACCACGATTCGTTAGGTCGGCAGTGACTTCGTTCAGCGTATCCCATGTTCTCTCGAGAAGTTCGCATTGCTGCCGAGACCGTTCTTCACTTACTCCTACTTGCTGCACTGCCAGTTCTCCTGAGTTTCGATTGATGATAGCATACGTTCTCTGGAAGCATTATCAGCGGTTTCGTATATGCGGTATTTACGAGCACGGCAAGTAATGTTCGGGTAGCTACTTTCCAGGTTGCCGTCCCTCAACGACTTGCCCCACCCGGAGTCAGACTTTGAATCAGCTGTCCCCTCGAGTCGACAATATCCAATTTGATGGCTATTCTACCGGGCATGTCATGGGTTCCGCAACTGAGGCACGGGTCGTAGGGCCGTATGACCATCTCTACCCTGTTGAGGATGCCCTCGTCGAATCTTCCATTCCTGATGAGTTCGCGCGCAGCTGACTTCACCGACATGTTCATGGCAGCGTTGTTTTGCACGGTGGCCACGAGCAAGTTCACGTCCTTGATCATCCCGTTCTCATTCGATTCGTAGTCGTGTATGAGCGTCCCGCGCGATGCTTCTACAACGCCTACGCCCCTTGCAGCACGCGGCTTGACTGCTACGCGAATGTCTCGGCTCAGGATTTGTTGATCGTCCAGTAGCTCTAGGGTTCTCTCGCTCGCGTAGAGAAGTTCAATGAGCCTAGCCCAGTGGAATAGGAGGGTGGGCTGTGCGGGTCGGCCGAATAATTTCCTGAATTCCTGCAACTCTTCCTGCGCGAGTGGGGTTGGTATCTTATCGCACACGTTCACCCTTGCGAGGGCATTCACTCTGTAGATACCGACCGGGTTGTCGGGGTCTACACTCAACTTTCCCGTTTTCTTCTGATACGGGAACTTCATGTACGTCCAAGGTTCCACATGCTCAGCGATGTAGTCCAAATAGTTCTCAGGCGGGAAGTCTTCGTATGAGCCGTCAGGAGACATCATTCGGAGTTTGCCATCATAGAAGTTCATCGCCCCATCATCAGTGACGGTTCCCAGGAAGCTCGTGTTGAAGACTGCGAGGCTCTTCACCATGTCGATGTACTTCGGAAAGATACTCTCCTTAGCGTACCTCATCGAGAACACTGCAAAGTCATGAACCTCCTTCGCCATCTCCAGGACCTTGTCCCGCTCCTCCTCTTTGAGCACTTTGCCGAATCCGCCGGGAACGGCTGCTACGGGATGCACGGCCTTTCCTGCCACGATCTCGGTCATGACCGTTCCTAAGTGCCTGGCCCTCACCGCTTTCCTAGCCAGATCGGGAAACTTCATTGCGATCCCGATAACGTTCCTCTCCTTGTAGTTGGCATCGGGGCCCATTACAAAATCTGGCCCAGAAAGGAAGTAGAAATGTAGAATTCTGTCGGCAGCCATCTCCATCATGTAGGAAAGCTCTCTAAGTTTCTTGGCCGCTTCTGGTATCTTCACGCCGAAAACAGCGTCAGCGGCCTTCGCTGAAGCGAGGTGGTGAGCCCACGGACAGACTCCGCAGATTCTCGGCGTGATTTGCGGCATCTCCTCAACAGGCCTGCCCTCACAAAACTTCTCAAAGCCTCTCAGTTCAAGGATGTGGACCCTGGCGTCTGAAACGTTTCCCTCATCATTCAATTGAATGACTACTTTTGCGTGGCCTTCGATCCTTGTGACAGGTTGTATCACAATCTCTCTCGCCATAACACTATCCTCTCTTCTCTTTCGGCCTAAGCCTTCCTTTTGCTCCAGTGAACCTGTTGAACGTGGCAAGCCTGTCGGGAATCTGCCTCACGTCTAGGCCCACTGTTGCGAGAGCGCCCATTAGGTCAACCATTTGATCCCCATCAGGTCGCAGGGGGCCAAAGCAGCCTCTGCACGGAAAACCTCCCGCTATGCAGCGCGGCGTCTTTTCCTTTCCACCGCATCCCGTTCTTGTGACCGGCCCAAGGCAGAGGAAACCTTGTTCTAGTAGGCATCTATCGGGTGATTCCGGTGCCTGCAGTGGGCGCCTGATTGAGGAGATGGCCTTCTTCTCGCGTTTTAAGGGGCAGTCTTCGCAGACCGCCTTCTCAGACAACGTGAACGGCTTGTTCTCTATCAGAGCCTTCAGCGCGTCGACCAGGAGGCTCGGGTCAGTGGGGCAACCGGGCAAGAACACATCAACCTTGACCACTTCGTCGAGGGCGTATACACGGTCAAGGAGTGGCGGGACATGTTCTGTGGGTGGGTCGCCCGGTTCAGTACTTTTGATAGCGTGATAGACCTTGTCGAGAAGTTCCTCTCTCGTCCACATATTGGCTAGTGCTGGGATGCCGCCGAAGCATGCGCAGGATCCGTTCGCAACAAGGATCTTGGACTTGTTTCTTATCTCCTGTGCGATGAGCTTGTTCTCTTCGTTTCTGACGCAGCCCGTGACGAGGGCTACATCGGCCTCAGGAATCTCGGGTTTTCCACCGTTACTTCCAAGAGGGTAGTATTTGTGGTCCATGAGTACGGGTGAGTGCACGATTTCAACGAGCGGCAGAATATCTAGGAGGGCTTCTCCAACATCGAGTAGGCTCATCTCGCAGCCTGCACACGTTCCCAGCCACTCATCGATTATGCGGACTGGCATAGCTAGTCAGGCCATCCTCTGAGTTTTGCGAGGTACATTGCCAGTGGCCGGTAGATCGCGTGTGCGAACTTGGTGTAAGGAGCCAAGCCGAGGAGGAGTGCCGTTGACACGAGGTGGATAGAATAGGACGAGTACGCCACGACCGCTTCGCTGAAGAGCCGAGCCACTTCGGACAGTGTCCCGGTTAAGGCCACTATGAATAGAAGCGACAAGAAGAGCCCATCTTGGAAGTGCGTTTTATCGACAGCGCTCTTCGCGAAAATTCTTCTGGCTATGAGAACTCCCCCGCCGAAGAGTAGCAAGGCGGCACTCGCGTTTCCGAGAATCTTGATTGGATGATCAAGTGCAAATGGTTTTCCGCCAGCGTTGAGGATGAAGACAAGGCTTGTAGTTATCCCAGCGCCCGCGAAACCTAAGATCAGTGACAAGTGCCCTATCCATTGCAATCGACCCGTGTTGCATTTGCGCAGAGTTCTCTGAAAAGCAACCTCACCAACAATGACATCCACGAGATTCTTCAGGCGCTGACTAACCGTCCATTGAGGCGGATCGTCCGAACCGCGTCCGACCGTTCTCCACAGGTTAAAACTGTTCATGCCAATTCCGAAGGCGACTGTCAGGCCTAAAGCGATGCCTGCTGCATCCACGAAGATCGTAGGGAGGAAAGCTGCAAAGTCTACGCTCGCGAGTCCTTTGCTGATTCCCGAGGCTGAATATAACAGCGCTAGGAGAATACCGCCAACAATAGCCATGAGCGGCACCGTGAACTTCGGAGACGCTGTGAGATGCCGCGTGAACCTTGGAAGCCAGCTGTACTTCGAGTAAGCGTAGCGCCTAAGGGCAGCCATAATTTCTCCGGGGTCTGCCTGTCGCGGGCAGGAAGCCTTGCACGTCACGCAGGCTGAGCAAAGCCACATGTCAGGACTTTGCATGGCTCTCTCTCTGAGGCCGAGCTGTACTAGCCGTATCGTCCTCCTTGGAAAGGCTTTGACTTCAGTGGTCAGGGGACAGGTTGCCGTGCAGCTAGCACACTGGTAGCATTTCCTGACCGATTCCCCGCCGAGAGCCTCTATTTCTTTAACGAAGCTTGTGTCCATCTCGTCGCTTCTTATGACCACTTCAATCCCACCTATTTTCCCTTCCTTAACGCGTAGACGTATCCACGATCCTTCTCGCCGACTTCCGAAATTTCGCCTGATTTCTTCATTGCGATCAAATGCCGAAGAATTTGCTTGGCATTCAGGCCTGTGGAGGGTTCAAGCTCGCTGACCGTCATCGGGCCTTTGCTTTTCAGGTCTGCAACGATGAGTCGGCGTTGGGTCTGAGTCTCCTTGATACGTCCTGTGATTTCTTCAATAGCGCCTTTGCGTTTCGCTTTCATTTCTTCAAGGAGGACTCTGTAGCTCAATCCTGGATCAACTCCTTAACAAGGCCGCCTCAAGTACAGCGTTGATTTGTGGTAAGGTGAAGTGATGAACTGATATCGCCCTAGGAGGACAGATGGCCGCGCATGCGCCGCATCCCTTGCAAAGTGCCTCATTCACAAGGGCGCGGTTTCTCACTCGACCTTCTTCCACGACCTGAATGAGGCTGATGGCTTTGAAGAAACATGGTTCAATGCAGAGGGCGCATCCATCACATTTTGTATGATCTACCTGAGCGATAGTCGGTTCAAGTTCAACCCGGCCCTTCGCTAGCGTGATGGCTGCCTTGGCGGCGGCCGCCGATCCTGAGATGGCACTTTCCGTGATGTCCCTTGGTGCCTGCGCAGCCCCAGCTATGAAAATCCCGTCAGTAGAAACTTCAACGGGCCTAAGCTTCGCGTGGACCTCCTGTATGAAGCCGTCTGGGCTGGATGGAATCTTTAGCTTGGCCTGCAGGTCCCGTGTGCTGGCCCTGGGAATCATTCCAACGCCGAGCACAACAAGATCGGCTGAGATTTCAAATCGCTCGCCTCCGCTAAGCGTGTCGCGGACTGTCACGAGCAATCTATCGCCATTCTGAGTGACAACGGGCGGGTCTTCCTCATTGTACCTCAAGAAGAAGATAGAGGAGTTGGTGGCGTCCTCGTAGAGCCGTTCCTGGCCCCTGCCGTATGTCCGAATGTCGCGGTATAGATGAAAGACGTTGCATTGAGGATACTTCTTCTTCAAATCCAGCTCGTTATGGAGCAAGGTCGCGCAGCACACGCGCGAGCAGTACTCGTTGAGCCTCTGTGTCTCAGTATGAGGCCTGTGTACTCCCGTGCGCTGCCGTGAACCAACGCACGCCATGAAAACTACGTTCTTCGGTTCTCCAGCTAAGTCCAGTCGGCCCTTGGAGGGCCCATTGTCGTCTAGAAGTCTCGCCAGCTGAGGCAATGTTATCACTCTTGGAGACAGGCCGTTGCCAAATTCGCCCGCTGGGGGTTGATAGGGGTCGAAACCCGTCGCGACGATGACGGTTCCCACTTTGGCTTGGACCTTTGCACCCTTCTCCGTTAGGTCAATCGCGCCTTTCTCACACGCAGAGAGGCATTTGCCGCAGAGGTTGCAGTTCTTCTCGTCAATCACATATCTCGGCGGGTACGCGGATGGGTTCGGGAGATAGATCGCTTTTCGCGTACTCAATCCATAGTCATGTTCGTTCGGCACCTCAATGGGACAAACAGACTCGCATTTAGCGCAAGCGTCGCAAGAATCGTTGACGCGTCGCGGTCTGACCGCGATGGTCGCAACAAAGTTTCCGACAAACCCTTCGACCGATTCTATATCAGCGTTGGTTAGGACCTTGATGGAAGGTTCAGAGGGAATACGATTATACATCTGCTGCAGAAGGGATTCTGCGTCATCTTCAGTTGGAAATACCTTGCCAAGTTGAGCTGTGCGTCCCCCAAGGGTTGGGGAGCTTTCCACCAAATACACCTCGAACCCCCTCTCGGCGAGGTCGATGGCGGCCCTCATGCCGGCGACTCCGCCACCGACAACCATTGCGCGAGTCGTAGCTTCAACCGTCTTCTTCTCAAGAGGTTCCAGAAGACGAGCTCTGGCGACTGCCATCCTGACAAGGTCCTTGGCTTTCTTGGTGGCCTTCTCGGGTTGAGATGCGTGAACCCATGAACAGTGCTCGCGTATGTTTGCCACATCTAGCATGTAGGGATTGACGCCTGCTTTCTCGATGGTTCGTCTGAATGTTGATTCGTGCAATCGGGGCGTGCACGCGGCAACGATTATTCTGTTGAGCTTTTGCTCTAGGATGTCTTTGGCGATCATTTCCTGGCCTGGGGCCGAGCACATGTACAGATAGTTTTTCGCAAGAACAACGTTCGGCAGCGTTTGGGCGTATTCGGTGACTTCCTCCACGTTCACAACCGATCCTATGTTGACGCCACAGTGGCAGATGTAGACGCCGATTCTCGGTTCTTCAGAGCTCATCTTACGATCTTGCCCTCGAGAGAACTATGGAGGCTTTCATTGCCGCGGCGCTTGCCTGTGTCACTGAATCTGGAATGTCCTTCGGCCCCTCGGCCACTCCTGCTATGAAAACTCCGTCTATCGACGCCTTTACTGGGTCGATCTTCGGGTCCACGTTTCGGAAGAATCGATCTTCGTCTATGTCAACGGGAAGAATCGATCTAACTTCGTCCGCAGTTGATACAAGCCCTGCAGAAAGTATGACGAGGTCGAAAGAGTGAACTGAAACCCTCGCTTGTTCGACGTCTTCCGTCTTGAGCAAGAGGTTCCTTGTCTTCGGATCTTCTTTGATCTGAGCCACTCTGCCCTTCACGAGTTTGAGCTTCAACTCGCCGCATGTTCGCGTGTAGAATTCTTCGTAGCCTTTTCCGAAGGCTCTCATGTCCATGTAGAATATCGTTATCTCAGCGTCGGGAATATGCTCCTTGGCTAGACGCGCCTGCTTCAACGCGTACATGCAGCAAACTCTGGAACAATATGGGTTCCCGATACTTTGATCTCTGGACCCGACGCATTGAAGGAAGGCGATTTTCTTCGGAATTTTCCCATCGGAGGGTCTTACGATCCTTCCCCCAGTGGGACCCGATGCGCTTAGGAGTCGTTCGAAAGTCAGTCCCGTGACGACATTGTCGTAAAGCCCGTACCCGTAATCGGTTTTCTTGGCAGGATCAAAGACATTGCATCCTGTAGCCAGAATTATTGCTCCGGATTCGATTTCGATTTCTTCAGGTTTCTGATCAAACTTTATCGCGTGAGCCGCACATGTCCTTTCGCAAACGCTGCATAGAACGCAGTTCTCCATATCGACTGTGTAAACTAGAGGAACGGCTTGCGGGAAGGGGACATAGATCGCCTTTCTGACTCCGAGCCCTTCATCGAATTCATTGGTTACCTCGACGGGGCATTTGGTCGCGCAGAGGCCGCACCCTGTGCATTTGGTTTCGTCAACGTATCGCGGTTTCCTCAGTATCTTGACTTTGAAGGAACCTGCTTTGCCTTCGATTTGTTGTACCTCTGAGTATGTGAGAAGATGAATATTCGGATGCTCGGAAGCGTCAACCATCTTAGGCGTCAGTATGCAAGCCGAGCAGTCCATCGTTGGGAAGGTTTTGTCAAGCTGAATCATCCTTCCTCCTATGCTCGAATTTTTCTCGACTAGAAAAACCTCAAAGCCTTGGTCCGCAAGGTCGAGCGAAGCCTGAATCCCTGCGATCCCGCCCCCGATTACCAACGCAGCGTTAGCCAATTGCCCCATCTCGCTTGAACCGGTTCGGGCCTAGTTTCTTGATGCCGTCAGTGAATTCGCTGACCACTCTCGCAAACTTCTCCCCCTCGCCAGCAGAAACCCATTCGAGCTTCAGGCGTTCAGGGTCGAGGCTCACGTCTTGAAGTATCACATTGAGAGCGTCTATGCGGCGTTGCGCCTTCTCATTGCCATCCACATAATGACAATCGCCTGGATGGCATCCACATATGAGAACACCGTCGGCTCCCTTCGCCAGCGCATCGACGACAAGCGATGGGGGCACCATCTGTGTGCACATGACGCGGATGATTCTGATGTTTGGGGGGTACTCGTAGCGACTTGTTCCAGCGAGGTCTGCTCCCGCGTAGGAGCACCAATTGCAACAGAAACCGATTATCAGAGGATCGAACTCTGTAGAAGCGGTTTGGGCCAGACTGAGCCCCCCCAAATTCTCACCAACTGTAGGTGGTTTCAAGTCTGTATATAGATAGTGTCCGTGCGTTATATAGCGAAGGCAAAGGGTACATACAAAATGTAGTGACCTTACTGCCGCTCTCCCGGACCAATCTAGGCTGCTCAACAGAGGCGCTAGGATGTTGAGACCGTTAACGACTTCGTGGCCTCCCAGGCTTTCATCGTCTTTTCTTGGAGCTTGAGAGCGTAGTTGCTTCCAAGCTCATTCATTGCCTTGAGGATGAGCAGGTCCTCCACGTTTCGAAGTTCGCACTTTATCCGCGCGACTACGTCGGCCCCACAGCAGGCGACACAGAAGCCTTCGTATGAATCGATGTGGCCGGGTGTTAGGTCAGCCAATTTCGGATGAGATTTGCAAAGACTGATCAGGTCTTTCGCGCCTCTCAGAGATATGTAGATGTCGTGGGGCAGGTTCACGATCCGACTTCCCAGCTCTGCCGTAGCTTCGTTTAGAATATTCCACGCCTTCTCCAGTTCTTCACACTGCTGTCTTGTTCGCTCTTCTTGTACTGCCAAATCCAGCACTTGCGCTCCCTTGGGGGATGGTGGCCGTATAAGTGCTATGATGGCGCAAGTATATTAGTTATTTATCTATGCAGACGTTCTATAGACTAACCATAAGCACCACGCACCCTTAGCCGCCCTCCCGTGATTAGTTTGTTCGAGGAGCGCGCCGAAAGAAGAGCGCATGCTCTGAGCGATGTCTTCCTCCACGCGGTCTACGGAATTCCGGGTGGCGAAAAGATCAAGGAGTGTATCCAATGCGGAACCTGTAGCGCATCATGTCCCACCAGCTACGCGATGGACTACACGCCGCGAGAGATCATCGCAGCCCTAAGAGCGGGCTTACTTGAAAGGGTCTTGAAAAGCAACACCGTTTGGCTTTGCGCATCATGCTACTCCTGCACAGTTCGATGCCCTTCCGGAATCAAAGTCACCGACATTATGTATGAGTTGAAGCGGCTGGCGATCGAATTTGGGCTCACTCCGAAAGAAGTCAAAGCCCCTGTAGTCTCGCGGTTGTTTGTTGACATTGTCGACAAGTATGGAAGAATTTCAGAGACAGAGCTTGTCGCCAAGTTCATGCTGAAGACGAACCCTCTGTCGACCCTCAAGATGATTCCGCGCGCTTCCAAACTCTTCCTGCGCGGAAGACTCCCGCTCATTCCTCACCGAATTAGAGGGACGCGAGAGTTACGGGAATGCGCTGCGACAATCGTCTCAGGTCTGCACCCTGGGAGAACGGCTCGGGAGGAAAAGTAGCGGAATGCAGGCGCGTGCAGAATTCTCCTACTATCCCGGCTGCTCGGTTGAGGGAATGAACAAGGCCTACGATAAATCAACTCGGCTGGTATGCAAAGCCCTCGACATCGACCTGGCAGAGCTCGGTGACTGGAACTGTTGCGGAGCCACATCCTACATGTCGATCGACGAACTCAGAGCGCACTTGCTCTCAGCAAGAAACTTGGCGCTAGCCGAGAAAGAGAAAAAGGATCTAGTCGTTGTCTGTCCAGCCTGCCTAACCACACTAACCAAGACGAATCGCTATATGGCCGAGAATTCGAGGCTTAGAAGAACAATCGGATCAGCGCTCAAAGCTGCAAACCTTCAGTACTGGGGTAGTGTGAAAGTCAGACATCTGCTCGAAGTAATCGTCAACGAGGTCGGCGAGCACGAGATCAAGGCTAGGATAAAGCGTTCCCTCTCCGGCCTCAAGGTTGCACCGTATTATGGCTGTCAGCTCACACGACCTTTCGGAGGCATAGACGACAAAGAGTTCCCAATGATGCTCGACCGTCTGCTAACCTGGCTCGGAGTCCAACCAGTGAACTTCCCACTCAAGGCGAAGTGTTGCGGAGGTATGCTGATGATGACGAACGAGGAAGTTGCACTAGGATTAACGAGAAATCTCCTTGAATGCGCCAAGCAGAACGGCGCCGAATGCATCGCCACCATTTGCCCGCTGTGTCACATGAACTTGGAGGCGTACCAAGGCAACGTCAACAAACTGTTCGGAACAGACTTCAGCGTTCCAATCCTTTACTTCACGCAACTGACCGGTGTAGCTTTTGGTTTCTCACGGAAAGCGCTCGGCATCAATGAGGAATTGATTCCCAGCCAAGCGCTGCTGGAGAAGCATTTGGAGGTTTTGCGATAGATGGTTGAAAGGATCGGCGTCTACGTCTGCCACTGTGGAACAAACATAGCTCGCACAGTCGACTGCAAGAATGTGGCCGATTACGCCCGCAGCCTTCCCAACGTCGTCGTCGCGCGGGACTATCAGTACGCATGTTCCGACCCTGGCCAAGAGATGATCAAGAATGACATTCGCGAACTTGGGCTGACTCGGGTCGTAGTTGCCTCGTGTTCGCCATTAATGCATGAGCCTACCTTCAGGCGTGCGGTTGCGGACGCAGGCCTCAACCCATTCCTGTTTCAGATGGCCAACATTCGGGAACAGTGTTCCTGGATAACTGAGGACCGGGAGATGGCTACGGAACGAGCGAAAGCAAGCGTTGCCGCAGCGGTTATGCGGGTGACCTTCCACGAATCCTTGGAGATCAAGAAGGTTCCGGTAAATCCAGATGTGCTCGTCGTTGGAGGCGGCATCACGGGAATAGAAGGAGCACTTCAGATCGCGGACTCGGGAAAGAAGGTGTACTTGGTAGAGAAAGAGCCATCGATTGGAGGTTTTATGGCTCGATTCGACAAAACATTCCCGACGCTTGACTGCGCTGCTTGCATTCTTACACCAAAGATGGTTTCCGTTGGCCAGCACCCGAACATCGAACTGTTAACGTATAGTGATGTAGTCAATTTCTCCGGTTATGTTGGAAATTTCACAGCGCAAATACGCAAGAGGCCAAGATACGTTGACGAGGAGAAATGCACCGGCTGCGGCCAATGTGAACAAAAGTGCCCTCTAAGCGTCCCGAGCGAATTTGAGTGCGGATTAGGGAAACGGAAGGCAATCTACAGGCCTTTCCCACAAGCGGTGCCAGGGACGCCTGTCATTGACAGAGAACACTGCCTCTACTTCACGAAGGGTGCCTGTAAGGTCTGTGTCAAATTCTGTCCGAGAGGAGCAATCGACTTCGAACAAAAAGAGAAACTCATCGATGTGCAGGTGGGTTCTACAATCGTCGCCACGGGCTTCGATATTTTTGACGCATCTCGCGTGAAGGAGTATGGTTATGGTCGGTTGCCGAACGTCATCACCAGCTTGGAATTCGAACGCCTCACCCATGCGTCGGGGCCAACTGCAGGCAAGATACTGCTAAAGAACGGCCAAGCGCCGGAAAGCGTGGCAATAATTCACTGCGTTGGTAGCCGCGACCACAACTACAACGAATACTGCTCTCGAGTCTGTTGCATGTACTCGCTTAAGACAGCCCACCTAGTGCGCGAGAAGACGGACGCGAGAGTATACGAGTTCTACATCGATATGCGGGCATTTGGGAAGGGGTACGAAGAATTCTACAAACGCCTCCTTGAAGAGGATGTGATCTTCGTCCGAGGAAGGGTGGCCGAAGTAACAGATGTAGCTCAAAGCCCCTCAGAAAAGGGCAAGCTGGTCGTTGTAGCCGAAGACACACTTCTCGGCATCGTGCGCAGGGTCCCAGTTGACCTAGTTATCTTGAGCGTTGGCCTCGAGCCAAGAAAAGACATCGTCGAGGTTGCACGCACCTTCTCAATCAGCCGAAGCAAAGATGGTTTCTTCCTAGAGAAACACCCGAAGCTAGCACCAGTCTCCACAGCCGCGGACGGCATATTCATCGCAGGCGCCTGTCAAGGTCCAAAAGATATCCCCGATAGTGTAGCTCAAGGAGCTGCGGCTGCAGCAAACGTCCTCTCCCTCATCGACAGAAAAGAAGTCGAACTTGAACCAACGATCGCCATAATCGACGGAGAGTCGTGTTCTGGATGCAGGATCTGCCCTGGTCTGTGCCCCTATCACGCCATAAACTTCGACGAAGAGAGGAAAGTCGCGGTGGTCACCGCCGCCCTCTGCAAGGGATGCGGCGTATGCGTTGCGGCCTGCCCATCCGGGGCGATTGAACAGCAGAACTTCACAAACCGCCAGCTTCTGGCTGAAGTTGAGGCAATTTGCGCGTGAGGAGGGCTGATTGACTTGAGTGTACGATTCGAACCCAAAATAGTTGGCTTCCTCTGCCGGTGGTGCGCATACACAGGCGCCGACCTCGCTGGGACGAGCAGAATCAAATATCCACCAAACATCAACCCCATCAGAGTCAACTGCTCAGGCCGCGTTGACCCAACCTTCGTCCTGAAGGCACTTGCCTCAGGCGCGGATGGCGTGTTAATCGCTGGTTGCCACCCGGGTGACTGTCACTATACAAGTGGCAACGTGAAGACGGTCAGGCGATTCAAACTCCTACAGAGGCTGCTGAGTCAATTTGGAATTGAGAAGGATCGCGTAAGGTTGGAGTGGGTTTCCGCATCTGAAGGTGAGCGGTACGCCAGGATCGTCGAGAGTATGACAGAAGACATTCGCGCGCTCGGGCCACTAAACTGGAAAGCCAAAGTGGAGGTGGAGGCATGAACAAACCCAAAGTTGCATTCAACTGGGCGAGCAGCTGCGGCGGATGCGAGATCGCAATCCTGGAACTAGGAGAGAAACTGCCGGACGTAGCCAAGAAGATTGAAATAGTCTATTGGCCTGTTGCTTTCGACTTCAAGTACTCTGACCTAGAATCGATGCCAGACAAGAGCATCGATGTTACGTTCTTCAATGGCGCGATACAGAACTCGGAAAACGAGCACATGGCAAAGCTGCTGAGGGCCAAATCGAAACTGCTCGTGGCCTTCGGAGCCTGCGCCTACTGCGGCGGCATTCCAGCGTTAGCAAACACAACAAACCGGGAGCAGATATTCAGAAGCTCGTACAAAGACACGCCCACCACGAATAACCCTGAAAACATCTTTCCTAAAACCAAGTTCGAGGTGGCTGAAGGAGAGCTCACCATCCCAGAATTCTACAACACCGTAAAGACCCTCGACCAGGTAGTCGATGTCGACTATTTTGTACCCGGATGCCCGCCTGTAGGAGAGCAAGTCTCGAAGGTAATCGACGGCTTCATTAACGGTAACGTGCCTCAGAAGGGGTCGGTAATCGGAGCCTCCAACAAGTCCCTGTGCCATGAATGCAAGCGTGTGAAGAGTGACAGGAAGATCACCAAACTCGTTAGAACCTACGAGACCATTCCAGATCCTGAGAAATGCCTCCTAGAACAGGGCGTAATATGCATGGGGCCGGCGACGCGGGGAGGTTGCGGGGCTGTTTGTTTGGACGCAAACATGCCATGCCGTGGTTGCTATGGTCCTCTCCCGAAGGTGATCGACCAGGGCGCAAGGATGCTCTCCGCCCTCTCATCGGTCTTCGACGCGGAAAGCGAGGAAGAGATCGAGAAACTAGCTGGGAGCGTTCTGGACCCGATTGGCACGTTTTACAGGTTTAGTCTCGCACGCTCGTTGATGAGGAGGACGAAAGCGTGAAGGTCGTCACTATAAACCCTGTCACTAGGCTTGAGGGGCACGGAAAGATCTCCATCTTCCTCAACGATGAAGGGGGTGTTGAGAACGCATACTTCCAAGTCCCTGAACTGAGAGGGTTCGAGAAATTCTGTGAGGGCAGGCCTGTTGAGGAGATGCCCGACATCACCAGCAGGATTTGCGGCGTCTGTCCTGAAGCCCACCACATAGCATCAACAAAAGCGCTTGACGCAATATTTCACGTGGAACCACCAGCACCAGCGAAGAAGCTGAGGGAACTTCTCTACAGCGCCTTCTTCGTCGCAGACCACATAACCCACTTCTACATACTCGCCGGACCCGACTTCGTCATGGGGCCAACAGCCCCGAAGGCTGAGCGTAACATCCTCGGCCTCATAGCCAAAGTAGGATTGGATGTTGGAAGTTCCGTGATCAAACATCGTTCCGACGCGCTCGACGTGATCGCCACAATTGGAGGGAAGAGAGTTCACCCGAGCTGCGGTGTCCCAGGCGGCGTCAGCAAGGCAATCACGGAGGCCGAACGAGCCAGAATCGAGAAGACAGCCGAATCAGAAGTCGAGTTCGCGAAGTTCACACTCAAACTCTTCGACGACATCGTACTTCAGAATAAAGAGTACCTAAACCTCATAACGAGCGACACTTACGCAACCGAAACTTACTGCATGGGAACGGTCGACGAGCAAAACCAAGTCAACTTCTACGACGGAAAGATCAGAGTCGTGGATCCGGAAGGAAAGGAGTTCGCGAAATACCCTGCAGCCGACTACCAGCAGCATATCTCAGAACATGTCGAACCTTGGACATATCTCAAGTACCCATACCTGAAGAAAGTGGGATGGAAAGGGCTTGTTGGCGGCAAGGACAGCGGCGTCTATAAGGCAACGCCACTTGCACGACTTAACGTGGCGGAAGGAATGGCCGCGCCTTTAGCCCAAGCCGAGTACAAGAGAATGTATGAAACCCTCGGCCAGAAGCCTATCCACTCTACGCTCGCAACACACTGGGCGCGTCTGATAGAACTGGTCTACGCTGCCGAGCTAATGCTCGAACTGAGTCGGGATCCGGAAATCACAAACCCGAACGTTCGCGCGATTCCGACCGCCACGCCTGACGAAGGCGTGGGCGCCGTTGAGGCCCCTCGCGGGACCTTGATACATCACTACAAGACGGACGAGAAAGGGCTCGTGAAGAACGTGAACCTAATTGTCGCTACAGCGAACAACCACGCGGCCATCAGCATGTCGATCAAACAGGCGGCTCAAGGCCTGATCAAGAAAGGCGATGTCTCGGATGGAATTCTGAACATGGTCGAGATGGCCTTCAGAGCCTACGACCCATGCTACGCGTGCGCAACGCACACCCTTCCAGGACAGATGCCCCTAGACGTCAAAATCTACAACAAAGATGGCACCGTGCTTCTCAACCTGCGAAGACCTTAGATGAGGGCCTGGCTAACACGGCAATTCTCTTCATCGGCCTTGGAAATCCCATCATGGGAGACGACGGCGTGGGAATCTACGTAGTAAGAATGCTGAAGGATATGATTAGGGCAGGAACCGATGTTGAATTCAAGGAACTAAGTGTCGGCGGGCTCAGGCTGGTTGAGGAAATGCTAGGCTACGACCGGGTTATCATGATAGACTCCATGTCGTCCAACGATGTCAAACCGGGACGTATTCGCGAATTTCGCTCCGAACAATTCAAAGAGACGTTACAGGTGTCTTCTCCGCACGTCACAAATTTCGCCACGGCACTCGAACTCTACAAGAAACTAGAACCCGATGCGATTCCAAGGACAATCAGAATCTTCACAATAGACATCAAGCCAGAGTTCATATTCGGCGAAGGTTTGAGTCCACCGGTCCAAGAGGCAGCCTCAAAGCTCGTTGACCAAATTGTTCGAGAAATCAAGTAGGCTTTCTCGATGGTTAGCTAAGCTTGTGATGTCATGTACAGATGTCGAACCGGAGGGTCACTTAACGTACTTAGAGAGTAGGCTTAATTCCTCCAAGTAGAACCAAAAGACCACCAACCCCACCGGCAAGGTAACCAATGATTATGAGGACGATGGCCCAAACCAGTTCCTCGTAGGCACTTGAAGTGGTTCATAAGGTTTGGCAACTTCACTCTCAAGTTAGGCGCGGATGTCGTACCAATGTAGTTGGACTGGGATCTGTGCTAGTAGGCGTGCCTCGTTGAATAGGTCTATGACTCTTTGAACGGGGCCGTTATCGCTGTTTATGCTGTATACGGATATGGGGCCGTAACTTTTCATGTGTACGAGGTTGGCTACAACTAACTTGCCCAAATGTTTCCGTATAACCTTCCTATCCAACCCGCTGAACTTCGCAATCTTGTAGACCGTCAAATCTTCACCTCGATTTCGGGCGAGAACTAAAAGAATTCTCAACCGGGCTTCGCTGCCCAAAGTCTTCAAAAGTAAAGGTCTCAAAGGCAATGCTGCTCACCAGGATGGGGAACATTCGAGACGCGCAAGAGAGTTAAGTCAGCTGCTCTCGTCTGAAGGATAGGAGCTTGCAATTCAGCTCTTGTCGACGCTGTCTTCAGAGCGTCATTTTGCCTAACGCGCCTGCTGACTGAGGCGTTCCTCTCGGAAATCTGGTTCCTCACGTAGTATTTTGGGATAGCGGCATGAGGAACCGCTGCGAGAGCGCGGATGGCCACGTTCAGACTGGCGAGGCGATCGCGATTGACTTGATAGCCACATCTACGACAAAGAAACATTTTGTATCCAAGCCAATTCTTTCTGGAGACGAACCCACATCTTGGACAGGTTTGACTCGTGTAGGCGCTAGAGACCTCTCTGAATATGATACCTTCTCGTTCGCAAACGCATTGGAGCGCGTGCCTGAGGAAGCCGTACGGTATGCGGTTGATCTTGCGAGAGGATCTGCTACCGAATTCACCTCTGTGTTTTCGCAGATTTCTTAATCGTTCTATGGCGATGTTGCATTTGTATGCTTTAGCAACTTTCGCGATTTCATTAGCAATCATCCACATGCGCGTCTGAACAAAACGCCGTTGTTTGCCGCTAAGTTGCTTGAGCTTCAGTCCAGACATGCCTCGCGACCCTTTCCCATCGCGATACCCTTGGAGTTTGGCTCTTCGCTCCTCGAAGCTGAACTGGCGGGTAGCGATGTCTTGCCCAAGATAGAGCTGCTTCATAACCTTGCGGCTAGAGAGAGCGGTCACCGCGATTCGGGCGCTGTTCACATCGATGCCTAGAAAGTTAGATCGAGCTCTTGCAGTAGGTAGATCTTTAGAGAGAACCGCGCAGAAGTTAAGGTCATTGCGCATGACTATGCTACTGCATTGCCAACCATCCTTCAAATGTTCGTCAAGTCGCTTGCATGCGTCCTTTAAAATCGGTATGCCTATGCGTTCGCGGTTGGTTCTGATACTAAGGATCGGGTTGCCTCTAACTGTCCTAGCGAGGCGAAAGAGGCGTCTGTCGAATCTAACAATGGCTTTCTGAGGGGTGCTTTTTCGTATGTTGCGTCGCTTGCTCCAAGCTTCGCTTGTGGCCTCAACTACAAGTTGGGATGCGATGTCGTACTTGTCTCTTAGCTTATGGTAGGTTGCCTCGTGAAGTTGCTTTCGGCTCTTAGCGCTGCCGAGAGCCGCAATGGATTCTAGGTAGATTGCTCGAACATCACTGTACGTTTCTTTGAGGCAACGCATCTTCCGTTTGCTCAACGGAAGCATTTGCAAGGACAAGCACTTGTGCGTCGCTATCCCCATGAGAGAAAAGGACGGTGAGGCATTAAAGAAAGAGAGCTGAGTGAAACTGTACGCAGCGTTCGGCGTGTTAAGTGAAAGTGGTAGGTTTTTCTCCCAAAGACGGTCTTAGCCGGGCGTGATTCAAAGCAACGAAGGCTATCTAGGAAAATTGCTGAATACCCTCTAGTTCAAATCTGGATGCCCACACCAGTAGTACACACACGAAAGCTAATGCAATGCTCGCTAAGAGCCGAGACCAACCGCTATGCTTGTTCAGCTTCGACAATATCTGAAAGTACGGACTGAAGACCGAGTCCCTCAATCAACACACGTTCGAGTTTGTAACCAACATACAAGTCGATCCATCCTTCAGCTGCATGATAGGCCCGCTTGAATCGGAAGATGCGCCACCCCTTGTGTTCCCTGACTGGTTGAATTCCCCTCACAAAATCAAGAAAAGGATACTTGGGCATTCTACTCAAGGACAACCCTTCAGTCACAGTAATCAGCTATTGAATGTCCACTGTGCTGACTGCCCTTATAACCGATATCTTACCATCACCATGCATCGTGCTACTTTCGTGAACAACGATTTTTTCGTGTGTGTGCGCACCATCGGACCCACACACAAAATCAATGCTGCCGTCGCTCGCAGAAGCGTTCAGGGGTTATCGCTCGAAATAGTTCCATTATGATCGACTACCCTGATGGTTGATATTTCGGTTCAGCTAAAGCAGCTAAGCATGATGCAGTATCTTTACAAGATCACAGCCACTCGGCTAGGGATGGCTACCGAAGGACCGACTGATGAGGAGGCAGCGGTCATGTTGCAGCACTTCAACTACCGTAAGTCCCTTACCGATCAGGGAACCGTGCTCTTGTTTGGGCGCACGCAGAACTCCGATGCAACAACTTTCGGCATCGCAATCTTCCGCGCCGAGTCAGAGGATAAAGCCCGATCCATCATGAATAACGATTCCGCAGTCAACGGAGGGGTAATGCGGGCGGAGCTCTATCCGTACAAAGTTGCCGGACTGAACGCACTCGATTGGCATGCTGATTGAACGTGAATGGCGCGAATTGGAAAGTGGCGATAACTTCGATATCTTTCTAAAGAAATAGAGAAAAAATAGTGGTCGTTGAATTTCATGAAAAAACTGCCTGTAACCAAGCGGTGGGCGCGTATTGGTCCTCGCGATCTATCATGGCTAATTCACGTTCCGAGGGCAGGATTTTGCCTATCCGCATTCGTTATTGTACGCAAAGGGAAGTCTATCCTGCTCGGTCGACCGCACGTTCACAATTCTTGGCCCGAGAAAGGTGGTTTTCCCAAGCGTCATGCAGCTGAAATCGAGAAAGATGGTTCTTGGCTATTGCCTGCCACGCATCTCCTTATGGAAGAACCTCCCGACCGTGCCGCAAAGAGAATAGCGAATCAATGGGCCGGAGTTAAGGGGACGCCCAGGTTCGTCATGGTTCAATCTCATCTTCGCCCGTCCAAAAGATGGAAATCTGAACTGAGGTGGGGAGGTGGGTTGAACCACTGGGACATCTGCTTCGTTTACGAGCTCAAAAACCCTGCGAAGCCAGAACCCAAACCGTGGTGGGCTGAAATGCGATTCTTTCCACCATCAGAAATCCTCCGAATCAGACTCAGTCGTGGGCACAAAGACATACTCAAGGCAGCGCACTATCTGTGAAAATACATAACAATAATCACGAGAGTTAATTGAGGGTATATTTGTTAATCTAGCTCAAAGGAAAAGTCGCTGACTTGAACTGTGTCTTCTGCGACATCATCGGCAAAACCGATACTTCGTACATCATCTACGAAGACGAAGAGTACATCGCCTTTCTAGACAAGTACCCAATCTCCATTGGGCACACGCTCGTACTGCCGAAGAAGCATTTTGAACGCGTCAACGACCTCTCCCAAAAGGAATTCTGCGCATTATACGCCCGAGTTCACGCTCTGAACCGATTGATAACTTCGAAGCTAGGCGCCACCGCGTCTCATATCTCAATAAACGATGGCAGAGCAGCGAATCAGCTAATCGCCCACGTACATGTCCACATCATCCCGCGCAGTGAGAACGACAGCGCAGGATTCACTGCAAGGAAGTTTTTGCGCGCAGAGCAGATGGAAGAAATCAGGAAAAAACTTGAAACGAAAGAATTGAATCTCACTTACTGAGTTGCGCCGTAGCCATCCTGTTCAGTTCTGGTCCGATCTGTTTTGGTTCGATGATAGGTGCAGTGCAGACTCGACCTATGCATATGTATGCGGTGGGCTGTTCCGTGACGGGATAGCCAAGAGCTGATAGGGCGTCAGCGTTCTTCTTGGGGTCTAACACTTGAACAACTTTCCGCGGTTCATAGATCCGCTGAGCTTCAGTCAGCAGGCCCTTGGTTTGAGGCTTGTCCGGTTGACCCACAATTCGTACAGTGGTCGGCTCGTTCAGGAACGCATCCAGAGCCAGCGCGTACTCCGCTGCCATGAACCCAAAGTGGGGGTATATCTCGACAAAACGTTTCAAAGTATCTTCCGCTTGCTTTCGGTAGTTCTCTTTCCCAGTCAAATGGAATAGCTTCGTTAGGACGCGGGCTGCCACGCTGTTCTCGTCAAGAGGCTTAGCAGGTTTGCTCAGAAAGCCCGGCGCGTTGGGATCCACCACTGTGTCGAAGAACCCACCATGCTCTGAATCATACAATTTACCTGCCGCAATCTCCATCAGTTCTTCGGCCAATTTGACAAACTTCTCCCCTCCTGTACACTCGTAAGCGTAGCAGAGCGTCTTTGCCGCCTGCACTTGGTCCGCCAGTTGATTTTGCAGTTGGGGTTGGCCATCGTGAAAGTGATACATGCCTTCGCGTTGTCTGTAGTTGAGGACCAGTAATCTGTCCAGGCTTTTGAGGGCGAATTCTCGCGTGAATATATCGCCTAGGACGAATGAGGCTTCGAGGTACGCGGCGATCATCATGGCATTCCAATTCGTGTAGATATGTTTGTCAACGTAAGGCGGTTTCAGCTTGGCGCGTTCAACCTTGCCGAGCTTGTAATACTCCTCGTCCGCATCTTGGCTTCCGTAGAAGCAACCATTGCTTTGGTCGCTCAGCCACGTGTTCACATAATTTATGATCCCTTTCGCTATGTCCGCGTAGAATGGTTCCCCTGTTGCTTGGTAGGCGTGCAAGCATAGTTGCAGCCACTTCGCGTTGTCCTCACACATCTTCTCGAAGTGTGGAACGCTCCAGTCCCTTAGGGTCGAGTACCTGAAGAAACCCCCCATCTCCTTGTCATACGCGCCACTCCTACCGACACTGTTCAGTGTCGCCGCCACAATCCGAAGAAACTCGCGGTTTCCACTGTAATGATACTTCATGAGCGCGAGCTCATGGGCCTCGGTGTTCGGGAACTTGGGTTGGGAACCGAAGCCCCCATAAACGGGGTCGAAGTTGTTGGCGACTTCTCCTAGGATTTCATCGATGATGGAGCTGGATATCTGGCCGATCGGGATGCTCTCAGGCTCAGGCATCTCCAATTGGGGCGTTGTTTTCCCTTGGGACTTTTCCCAAAATGACTTAATGTCACGCAGAACCTGCCGCATCTGATCGGGCGGAATGTAAGTTCCACCACCGATGACGACGCCGTCGGGTGTGAGGAATGCGGTAGTCGGCCACCCACCCATGTTATAGCGCCGATTGATGTCAGGCCGCTTATCCGTATCCACACGGATTGGAACAAAGTTAGATTCAATATACTCAGCAATATCAGAAACAGAGTAAGTGTCCTGGTCTAATCTATGACACCAATGGCACCAGACGGCACTGATGTCAAGCAAGACAGGCTTGTTTTCCTTCTTCGCACGCTGGAAAGCCTCGTCAGTCCAATCAAGCCAATTTATCTTGGTTGCCTGTTTCTGTTCCATTTGATGCTCAAGCATACCGCTTCTGCTCCCTTCCTCCATAAACGTGTCTCAGAAGGCGGCAGAAAATTGACTGGCCGTACACCCGGAAATTGCGATCTATTCTACATCCGCGGGGTTGGCGACGGTCTGCTGGGTAGCCTCTTCTTGTAATCGTCCAATATCTTGTCGTAGATACCCAGAATGTACTTCAACGCTTCCTGTGACTTTCCGTGGCAGTGTTCGTCTGGCTTTGCGGTCGAGATGCATTTCTCCTTAGCCTCCTCCAACCGCTTAAGGGCCACTTCGAATTCAGCCCCCTTTTCAAGCTTTAGAACCGCCAGTAGCGAGTTGTATGCAGCCAGGTGCGCGCGCTTGCATTCCAAATGGCTCTTGCCCTCCCTCTCCTGATGACAGAGCTTGCAGCAGTCCATGGCGGTGAGGGCTTGAACCCAAGGTTGAACGAGAAATACCACTTCCATGTGAACGCAGGGTTGTCCCGCTGAATTTATTGATTTTGCAGTTCAGACAAGGCACAAGCTATAGCCATCAAACGCGAATTCCAAAGACAGGATACCTTTGGAATATCACAAGAATATCCTTGGCCTAATCGGCAATACACCGCTAGTCCAGATAAGCAAAGTCACGGACGGGGCACGTTGCCTTATTCTCGCCAAGCTTGAGTATCTCAACCCTGGCGGTAGCGTGAAAGACCGTATCGGAATCGCTAAGATAGATGACGCAGAACGAAAAGGTCTTTTGAAGTCCGGCGGCACCATCGTCGAACCCACCTCAGGAAACACGGGTATGGGGCTCGTCCTCGCGACGATAAGGAGCTACAGGGCAATTTTCACGATGCCCGACAAGATGAGTGAGAAGCGGCGACTTCGCGCCTTAGGCGGGAGCGTTGTCATTACCCCAACGAACGTTCCACCCGACTCACCCGAGAATCACTACAAACAATTTTGCGCGGCGGATTGCGCGTGAGACCCGATGGTAGTTGTTCAAGACCGCAAAACAATAGGCGTTCTGACCAAAATGGACGTGATCGCCCACCTTTCCAAGTAGGAACAAGTTTTAGGGTCTGCTACTTGAGAGGGGCCTGAGGTTTCGGAAAGCAGGCCCAGCTATTATGATGGCCAAGCTCAACGCAGCAATCAGGATTACAAGGCCCGCGTAGAAGAGGCTAACCAGTCCATATCGGTCAAGCAAGTATCCGCCCAGGAGTGGGCCGATGATGGTTCCTAGGCTTATGACGACGCTATAGACTCCCATCGTCGTCCCGCGTCCCCTTTCCGGAGCGAGGTCCCCGAGGGATGCTAGCGCTGCTGGTGCAAAAGCAAAACTGCCTACCCCAAATATCGCCAGAAAAGGCGTCACGGAGAACAACTCGAGATGGCCCCTAAACATGGCTATCACTGTGACGAACAGGCCCATCAGGGAAAGCATTCCGAGCATCATCAGTCTATCGCGGCCGTAATTGTCAGAGAGATGGCCAAAGAAGGGTTGGGTAAACGCCAGAACCAGAATTACGCCTCCGAACAAGAAGCTCGTAAGAAGCGGCGATGGGCCAAGGCGTGGGCCGAATGTCAACGCCATACCGATGAACGTAGTCACCGAGAGCCAGATCGGAAACATGGCAGCTGCACGCCTGTCGCTGAGAAGAAGCCGCATAGTCTGGATTGGGGACAAGGCTGCGCGCTTTGCGTGCGCCTTCTTCTCCTTCACTCTGAAGTAAGCGAAGATGGCCCCAACGGCTGCTAGTGCAGACCCGAAATAAAACGGCGCTAACAATGAATGGGTTCGCACCAAAACTCCCGCCATGAATATACCAACCACGTACCCTCCTAGGTTTGCAAAATCGTAGATGCCCATCTCACGCCCACGGTTTGAAACCGTGCTAACGTCAGTTACCATCGTGAGGGTGCTGACTACGATCATGGCTGCGGCCACGCCTTGCACGGCGTGTACGACGATAAGATACCC
>Ga0315280_10000648_pt1 | contig 64149 bp, 58 predicted proteins | sample YL17G06_40_MG_FD_203697 | JGI IMG/M metagenome (GOLD analysis project Ga0315280, IMG submission 203697) | Sediment microbial communities from Yellowstone Lake, YNP, Wyoming, USA - YL17G06_40 | ecosystem: Environmental > Aquatic > Freshwater > Lake > Sediment | place: USA: Wyoming | collected... | reverse complement strand
TTTCCTATGCCATTCCACTTGGCGGAAGATTCCAGGGTATGATTGAAGCACGGATGATGAATGTCTTTAATAGCCAGACCGCGCTTTCGATTGACACGAGGGCTGACCAGCCGACCTTCAAAAATTCAACAGGCTATGCGCCGCCTCGCAAATTCGCTTTGACGTTCTATGTGAATTTCTAAGGCGGGTCTTAGAAAAGCAAGCTTAGAGTGGAGGAAGGGAAAAGCCGTCATCGGCACCGTCCAAAAGTTTGACATTTGAGCCATCGGGCATTACCCTCGAATTGTTTTTCAGAAGGAGGCCGGATAGCGGTGCGAGAGATGCGGCAAGGATTATCCCCCGGATTACTATTTCAAGGCAAAAGGGATCTGCAACGACTGCTATGACAAACTCCCGCCAGCAGAACAAGAACTGGCCAAGCAGCCGCCGAAAATCTATTCGATGACGACCACTGCCTTCACTCTTGATGGCTACCAGATCGTGAAATCCCTGGGCGTGGTCCGGGACATCACCGTTCGCTCCCGTTCCGTATTCGGGACGATCGGCGCAGGCATTCAAACGCTCGTCGGTGGAAACATCACTCTTTTTACCGAACTCTGCGAGCAAACCCGAGGCGAAGCTTTTGAGATGATGGTCAACTATGCCCAAGAAATAGGGGCCAATGCTGTGATCGGCGTGCGGTATGATGCCACAGAGATCATGCAGGGGTCACAGAAGTCCTCTGTTACGGAACAGCCGTTGTTGTCAAACCACTATCTTAATAAGCTAGAACTTCCCCAGTCTATTCCAGACCTAACACGGTTCGATATCCGGAGATATCCAAGAAACCATGGCCGCTGATATTAAAGGCAATCGCCTTTTTCTCGCCCGATTCTTTGCACTTTAAAGCCTCTTCGATGGCACAACAGACGGAATAGGCTGATTCTGGCGCGGGAAGCCATCCTTCTGCTTCCATAAACATCTTTGCCATTTCAAAGACATGTTTTTCATCCTTGGGGTAGGCAATGGTGTCGATATAACCTTTGTTCCGCAATAAACTGATGATCGGTGAACAGCCATGGTAGCGTAATCCGTCACCTTTGACCGGCTCCATATCAATCTTGTGCCCCAATGTGTACATCATTAGCATCGGCGTTATTTCGGCATAATCTGCAAAGTCGTATTCATACTTGCCTTGCAGGTTTGGAGCAACTTCACTTTGAGCGGCAATAAATTTTATCTTCTTTCCTTTCTTTAGGACGTCGCCCGCAAAGGGCAGAGCAAACCCGCCAAAATTTGAGCCGCCTCCAAGGCAGGAGATAACCAGATCTGGATAGTCTTCAAAAATTTCAAACTGCTTTTGAGTCTCAAGGCCGATGATTGTCTGATGCATCAGGACATGATTTAAGACCGAGCCCAAACAATAGGTTGCCTTGGGATCTTTTTGAGAATCCTCCAGGCCCTCGGAAATGGCAATACCAAGGGATCCCACATGGTCTGGGTTTATATCATATAATGACTTGCCGAACTCGGTCATTGGACTTGGCGAGGCATAAACCTCTGCGCCCAGGAGTTTCATGAAGGACAATCTGTCTTTTTTCCAGTTATAGACACTGCGAACCCAGAAAACGGTGCACTTCATACCGGTCACTGCCGCCGCATAAGAAAGCGCTGTTCCCCACTGTCCGGCTCCAGTTTCTGTCGTCACCCGTTCAAACCCCTGTTGCTTGGCATACCAGCATTGAGCGAGTGCGGTATTGACTTTGTGGCTTCCAGTTGGACTAAAGAATTCACTTTTATAATAAAGCCTTGCTGGTGTCCCGAGCCTTTTCTCTAGATTTGTGGCCCTGAAAAGAGGCCTCGGTCTTCCGGCTTTTGCATAAAGGTCCATAATACCATTGGGAATGTCAATCCATCTTTCGTTTGAAAATTCTTGTTTAAGACATTCCCCGATCATGAGATTTGGCAGGTTCTCGAGCCGCGAAGGCCCCTCTTTCGGGTCCTGGTACGGTGGCAGCGGCACTGGCAGATCGGGCAAAATGTTGTACCACTGGGTTGGAATTTCATCGAATTTCAGATTCACCATATTTTTCTTTGGCATGCGGCACATTTCTCCTTTTTTGTTTGATACTTATAAATTGACTTTATAGCTATAACACAGCAAAAAATCAGGGTCAAATATAAGATATAAAAAAATAAAAATTTTGTTTAAATTTATCAAGAGTTATTGATTTATTTCAATAATTCATCGATGCGGACAAAGGAGTAACCTTTTGCAATCAGATAGTCTACTAGGTTTTCAAGCTTGTAATAAAATTTGTCTGTTCGCTCCGGGTGAGTGCCGATGTGGAGAAGCAGGATAAACCCATTGAAGCCATTTGGGTCGGTTTTTTCGCAAGCAAGGATCCTGTCATAGATGATTTGTGAGGATAGGTACTCGGGCATGGAGGGCGTGGTGTAGTCGGCATTAGAGGAAGTCCCGGGAGTAAAATTGAAGAGTATCAACCCGAGCTCCTCAGCCCATTGAACAAGGGTCTGATTGTACCATTCATAGGGCGGGACAAAATAATTTGCCTTCTCTTTGAGGATACCAAAAGCTTCCATTTCCCGGTAATTAGCAAGGATGTCAGCCGCAAACTCCTCTTTGCTGACCAGTATTGAATCTCGGCTTTTCCAATCGCAGTAGAGGAGATGCTTATCTGAATGAGGGCCCAGATAATGGCCATCTGCAATCAACTGGCGGATCAGCTCGCTTTTTTCAGGCGCCCTGTAAAAATCGCCCGTGAAGAAAAAGCTGGCCTTGATGTTCTTTTTCTTCAAGACGCCTCGAAGATGAGGCCCTCCATCGGCGTAATCCCCGCCAGTGAAGATGAGGGCCAGTTGTTTGCGGCTGACATCCCCTCGCACGATTCCGCGCTGATCGTAGGTAAAATTTTTGCTCGCACCATAAATAAAAGACGCAATAAGAATAGAATAAAATAAAATTGATTTCATTTTCCCCTTATTTTTTGAGCGAACCTAATCTCAATTTCTATTTAATCAGGTAAAACCACATCAAGGGCAGCCAGAGTTGATGGCCGTAAGGAATCTTTTTGTGGTTGACCAAAACCTCAGTGCTATCCCATTCATGAATGAGGTTGAACAGCTCGAAAAGGTCTTTCACCTCAGCCGGAGTGTAAGTGGCCGAATGGCGAACCCATTCGCCGCTTCCCTCCTCTTTATAGGTTGGGTTCTTTTTAGCTAACTCAACGGCTTTTTTGTAGTCGGGTGTGAGATTGTAGCCAAAGACAAGCGTGATCCTGAAAGATTTAGCCTCTGTGCTGGGATAGAGGATATCAGCCAGTTTATCCTCTGTCGCTTGGTCTCGTTTCATGTCTCCTTGTTTATATGACAGGAGTGAAATTTTGTCAAATTTCCACCTTTTTATGTAAGCGTCCCAAATGCCGTGATAAAGGGGCTTTGAAAAAGGCTGCAGCGACCATTGCGGAGATCAGCCTGAGAGTCCGTCTGACGAGGGTAGCCGCAGGCCGCCGACCGGAGCGGGGAGCCAAGCCCTTTTCAAAGCCATAATTCAATCAGCACGGACTTTGGGATGCTTCCGCTTCTTATTTCAGTCTGAGATCAATACTCCCAATTCCGGCTTCAATTTTGAGGTCAAGCGATATATTGCTTTTGCCGTAGGCATCGTTTGTGTAGACGTTTTCGCTCCTGGCAAATCCGTCGGCATGGACAGAGCCCAGCCCCCCATCCACTTTCACCCGGACACCCACATTCTCAGGGAGATAGATGGTGCCGCTCCCGACTCCACCATCGATTTTGACACCCAGGTTTTGTTTGTGCTCGCCAGTAAGGTCGAGTGTTAATTCCCCCACACCCATATCAATTTCGAGGGACTTGAGGTTAATCTCCTGAAGGTTAAGCTTACTTTCGCCCGCTCCCAATTTCACATTCAGCTCGATAGGGACCTCATTGCTCAAGCGGATATCCCATCTGTTTTCTGAATTTCCCAGAGGGATTCCAGAATGTTTAGGCTGTTCTATTCGAAGGATCCCCCGGTTGCTGAAAAGATGATAATCAATTTTTGGTATCCATCGCTCGACATTGGAAGTGAAAGAACCTTCCATTAGCGCCTGTGCGCCACCCTGGAGAAACAATTCTCCCGCTGCCATCCTGATCCCGACTTCGGCGGATTTAGCCTCGCCCAATTGTATGGTTTGGGCTTCAGTCTTGAGTTCTCCTACCCTTTCGCAGGCAGCTACCCCGCCTATGAGGATAATTAAAAGTCCTATTTTTAACAAAGCCTCGTATCTCATCCTAATTTACCTCCTCTCATTATATTACGTAAACATAACTGATTGAGTTCAATAATTAAATATTGATTTTTTGTATAATTTGTTATTTATAATCCATATCAATAATAAGGAGTGTCTTATGGACAGAAAAATAAAGTCCTGCGTGTTTTTTGTAGTGTGGATGTCTTTTCTGGGCTTCTTTTTAGGCGAAGCTCAGGACCTGAATGACCTGGCTCAAATCAAGCCAGGCCGTTCACGAGCCATCACTTCAGCCGACCCAAACCCGAACAGCAACAGAGACCGAATTGGCGTTGTTCCGCCCGGTGAAACCAGGGTTTTGGCCGATATTAAGGGGCCGGCCGTCATCCGCCATGTCTGGCTGACCTTTAATGAAGCTAGGCCGAACTGGCTGGAGGCCGCAGGTTCGGCGAGGCCGGACGAAATCGTGCTCCGGATGTACTGGGACGATGGAGCGTATCCCGCCATCGAAGCCCCGCTGGGTGACTTCTTTGCGGCAGGATTTGGACTGCGCCGCGAAATCCGTTCTGTCCCGGTGCAGGTTGAAAGCGGCGATGGCTACAATTGCTACTGGCCCATGCCCTTTCACAAACGCGCACTCATTACTATTACTAATGAGAGCCAGAAGAATATCCGCAGCTTCTATTATCACCTTGACTACACCGAGGAGGAAAAGCTCCCTGAAAAAACAGCCTATTTCTGCAGCCAGTACCGCCAGGAATTCCCTGAGAAAATGGGAGGCGATTACCTCATTTTGGATGCTGAAGGAGAAGGACATTATGTCGGCACAGTCATGTCCGCCCGCTCCCGGAGCCCTTTCTGGTTCGGTGAAGGAGATGCCAAGTTTTATGTCGATGGAGAGAAAACGCCAACTATCCAGGGTACTGGCACCGAGGACTATTTTCTCTGCGCTTGGGGTTTGAATGAATGCCTGTTTCCTTATTTCGGCTGCACTTACATGAGCAGCGCTTTCGACGACCTGGGAGTGCAGTACACTCTCTATCGCTGGCACATCGCTGACCCGGTCCGGTTCACTAAATCGCTCCGGTTTGAGATTGAACACAAGGGCTGGATCAGTGCGGATGAAACTGATAGCGGCAAGGTTGAGGGCCATGTGGAGCGAGAAGATGATATAGCAACTGTTGCCTTCTGGTATCAGGTTGGCCAGCCGAAGCGATTTACTAGTCTTCCTCCTTTAGCCCAACGCATCCTGCCCAACCTGGACCTGGTCATTGAGGGCAAGACTTTACGGCCAACGGTTCGGCACACCGCAGGTGTTTTGGAGCTGCAGAAAGGCTATGACTGGACGGGCGACGGACAGCTCTTTTTCATGCCTGCCAGTGAAAACCCGGTTCTGGAAGTGGATTTCCAGGTTGAAAAGGAAGAATACCGAGGACTGGTTCTTCGTTTTACCCATGCTGAAGACTATGGGATTTACCGCATCTTTCTGGATGGAAAAAATATCAGGGAGCTTTCAGAGCCATCAGCCACGCTTCCGGCCTCCGACTTTGATTTTTATTCGCCAACGCTCGAAGTGAAGGATTTTTACGCTGGAAGTTTTAAGCTGGCTCCAGAGAAACACACTCTGCGTTTTGAATGCGTTGGCCGAAATCCTCTTTCAAAAGGAAAGTATCTGGGCTTGGATTCTGTTCGTCTGCGAGAGCGCTGGAATAAAAAAAGAAAATTGCTAAACTAATAAAAACGCTTTTGGATTAATGAGCAGCAAGGATGCGATTTATCGCACCCTACAGAATCAACATACAGTCGCCGTAGCTGTAGAACCTGTATTTCTGGCGAATAGCCTCTCGGTAAGCTTTCTTGATTAGATCCAGACCGGCAAAAGCAGCCACCATCATCAACAGTGTGGATTTGGGGAGGTGAAAATTGGTCAAAAGCCTGTCTATAACCTTAAATTCATAGCCGGGATAGATAAAGAGGGAAGTAGTGCGCTCGCCTGCCCTCACTTGGCCATCTTGATAAGCGCTCTCTAGCGTTCGAACCACCGTAGTTCCCACTGCCACTATGGGACGGGAATCTTGCCTGGCTTTGTTGATCGTTAGCGATGTGGCTTGGCTTACAGTGTACGTTTCTTCAAGCATCCTGTGGTTTTCCAATTTTTCGGCCCGCACAGGCTGGAAGGTCGCGAGGCCAACCTGGAGAGAGACATATCTTATCTCAATTCCCCTTTTCTTGATTTCTTCGAGAATTTCCGGTGTAAAATGAAGCCCGGCTGTGGGGGCGGCGATTGCTCCTTCTTTTTGGGCAAAAACAGTCTGATAGCGTTTCAAGTCAAGAAGCCTGAGGCTCACATCTTGCTTTTTGCGTTTGATATAAGGAGGAAGAGGGGGGAAGCCAATTCTTTCTAGTTGAGAAAGGACATCTTTTGGGGAAAATTGAAGTGTTTTTTTTCCTTCTGCTCCAGTTTCCAGAACTTTTCCTTCAAAGTTCGGGGCGAAATAAACGACATCGCCGGCTTGGACTTTTTTGGCCGGCCGGCAGAGAACTTCCCAGACTCCTTTGTCTTTTTCTCTCAACAAAAGAAACTCGATGTCTTTGCTGTCCTTTTGACCCCAGATTTTGGCGGGGATAACTTTCGTGTTGTTGAGGACGAGAACATCATCTTGATTAAGATGCCTTGGGAATTCTTTAAACCGGGAATGAATGATTTTTCCATCTCGCCGGAAGACGACCATCATCCGGGATACGTCCCGCTGAGCCAATGGCTGCTGGGCGATGAGTTCTGGGGGAAGGTCGTAGTCGAAGTCAGAAACCAGCATATCAAAAAGTGAAAATTCTAAATCTTTATCTATTCCCACCTCACTATTCACTATCTTTAAACAGCTTTTTCTGGGTGGGAGCAGGGGAGGAGTGGGGATAGACAAAGCCCAGGTGTTCGTAGGCCTTTGGAGTGATTTTCCGGCCCCGAATTGTCCGATCCAAAAAACCAATGCGCATCAAAAAGGGCTCATAGATGGATTCAATCGTATCCTTTTCTTCGTCGATGGCTGCCGCAATGGTGTTGATCCCGACCGGCCCGCCGCCAAAGTTTTCGATGATTATCATAAGAATTTTCCGGTCGACATCATCCAGGCCCACAGAGTCAACTTCCATCATATCTAATGCGTTTTGAGCTTCCTTGGCTGTGATGATTCCTTTGCCTTTGACATCCACATAGTCTCTAACCCTTCGCAGCAGGCGGTTTGCTACTCGTGGAGTTCCTCTGGAGCGGAGGGCGATTTGTTCAGCTCCTTCATCATCGACCTTAACTTTCATGATCAAAGCCGACCTTTGAATCACCTTCTTTAAATCTTCGTCCCGGTAATAATCCAGGCGATGGATGATTCCAAACCTCCCCCTAAGAGGCGCGGTGATCCGGCCCGCGCGGGTCGTAGCGCCGATCAGCGTGAACTTTCTGAGCCTCAATTTATGGCTTCTGGCACTCGGTCCCTGGCCGATGACGATATCCAGGGTGAAATCTTCCATGGCCGAATACAGGAGTTCTTCGATCGAAGGGTGGAGGCGGTGAATTTCATCGATAAATAAAATCTCCTTTTCCTGCAAATTGGAGAGGATGGCGGAAAGGTCGCCGGTCCGCTCGATCACGGGTCCTGCCGTAGGCTTGATTCCTACTCCCATTTCTTTGGCGATGATATAAGCCAGGCTTGTTTTCCCCAATCCCGGCGGGCCGTAAAGCAGAACGTGGTCGAGATGCTCGTCTCTTTTTCTGGCTGCCTCGATAAAAATTTTTAAGTTGGCTTTAACCGTTTCCTGTCCGACGAATTCATCAAAGGTTCTGGGCCGGAGGCTGTCTTCGAAAAGCAGGTCTTCTTTGGTCCGGACAGGAGTCAGAATAGCCGGCATCTTAGCTTCTCCTAATTATGAACTTCTCACACCTCATTCCTCACTCCTCACTATTTTACACCCTTGCCAGCCTTTTCAGGCATTCCCTCAAAAGTTTTTCAAACCCGGCCTTGCTCGTCTGCGCGCTGATGGTTTCATCCACAACTCTTTCCACCTCTTTGCGTCTGAACCCGAGATTCATCAGGGCAGAAATCAGGTCTTCTTTTTCCTGGGAGCCTTTCACAGCTAGAAGCTTTTCTTTTTTCTCGATCTTGTCTTGAAGCTCCAGAGTGATGCGCAGGGCAGTCTTTTTTCCAATTCCCGGAATGAGCGAAATCCGGGCGATATCGCTCTGCTTGATGGCTTCCTCAAGGTCAGAAGGCTCAATTCCGGATAATATATTCATAGCCAGTTTGGGACCTATGCCTGAGATGTTAATGAGCTTCAAGAAAATATCTTTTTCCTCTTGGGTGGTAAACCCGAAAAGGGAAAGCGAATTATCCGTTAAGTGGGTATAAATGAAAAGTTCCACAGGATCATTTACTTCCCCAAGTTTAAAATAAGTCGAAAGCGGAATGGAAGCGCAATAGCCAACTCCACCCGTATCGATGATCACTTGGTTGGGTAATTTTTGAATTAAAATTCCTTTAAGATAAGCGATCACAGTTCGTTCTTGCCTTAATCAGGATTCCTCAAGCTTCTTCTCGAATACTCTTGTGTTGAGATGACAGATAGCTGCGGCCAGCGCGTCAGAGGCGTCGGTCTCAAGCTCGTCATCCTCAATCTCGAGCAGAATTTTGACCATATTCTTGACTTGGTCTTTATCGGCCTGGCCATAGCCCGTCACGGCTTTTTTTATCTCTAGAGGGGAGTATTCAAACAAAGTGCAATTTTGCTCAGCCACCGCCACCAGCACCGCCCCTCTCACTTGGCCGAGCGCAATGGCCGTTTTGATATTTTGCGCATAAAAGGGATTCTCGATGGCCACTTCGTCGGGCGCGTAAGCCTCTATAATTTTTTCGAGCTCGACCTTGATTTCGTTCATTTTGTGATGGAAGGCGAGGCGCTGAGAGGGTTTGATCGTACCGTAGTTCAGCGCGGCGTATTTATTCTGTGAATACTCGATAATTCCGAATCCCGTCGATTGGCTACTAGGATCGATTCCGAGAACCCTCATCGAGCTTATTTCTAGGCTGCCGAGTACTGGGCAATCTCCTCTTCATCGATATCGAAATTCGCGGAGACGCTCTGGACGTCGTCATGGTCTTCAAGCTCTTCCATCAACCGCAAAAGTTGTTGAGCCTGTTTTCCTTCGAGCTTCACATAGTTTTGGGGAATGTAGCCCAGGTTAGAAGCAGCAACCTCAATGTTGTTCTTTTTAAGGGCTTCGACCACAGCTTCATAATTCTCTGGAGCGGTGATGATTTCATAATTGCTTCCATCCTCTCTCATGTCCTCGGCTCCCACATTGAGGACGATGTCCAGCAATGTATCTTCCGAAGCTTTGCTCTTTTCGATATCGATATAGCCTTTCCTCTTGAACATCCAGGCCACGCACCCGGATTCGCCCATGCGGCCGCCGTTCTTGGAAAAGATGTGCCTGATTTCCGAGACAGTTCGGTTCTTATTGTCAGAAAGAGCGGTGATATAGATGGCCACGCCTCCCGGGCCATATCCCTCATAGACGATTTCTTCGTAGGTGGTTCCCTCCAGCTGGCCCGTGCCCTTCATGATGGCTCTCTTGATGTTATCGGCCGGCATATTGACTGCCTTGGCATCAAGAACAGCTTTTCTCAAACGCGGGTTGGTTTCAGGGTCGCCTCCGCCGGCGCGGGCGGCGACGCTCAGCTCCCGGATAATCTTGGTGAAAAGCTTGCCCCGCTTGGCATCGGCAGCAGCTTTTTTATGTTTAATAGAATGCCATTTTGAATGACCGGACATGTTATCTCCTTTTGAATTTTACGTAAAAATTCTAACATAAAATCATCGTTGCAAGCAAATTTCTAAAAAGAGGGGTAACATCTTTTTTTCTGAGGGAATTATTACGTCCGAGAGAATGGGTCCTGTCCAGGCGCGTCGCCGTCCGCCCAGGCTCTCAGTAAGAAGGTCTATCTCGTCCGGCCCGTCTTTCTCGTCAAGAAAATTCATTTTGTTTTTCTTTTCATATCTTTAGGTGACGAGATAGACGGAATAGATGAGACAGACAAGAAAGATGAATATTGCCGCGCCACCCTCCTTCGATGGTCGCTTCATATCACCTAAATAGAAGATTCAACCGGTAAAAAGGGGACAATTATAGCGGTCGGATTTATCCCGCTACCTGCTCCCTTCTCCTCTCTCATCAAGGGCAAGGATGATACTTGAAGATTCCGATATTATTAATATAATAATGAAGACAGCGAACATTTGACCGCCGCCGAGAGTTTCTTTAAAATAAGCCAGGCCGCTTTTTGTGGCTCGCAATGACAGCGGTAAGTCAATAAAAAGTAGAACTTTTTTGGAGCGGCTGCATTCAGGCAAAAAAGTTTGGAGAAAAAACATGGCTAAAGATTTAGTCTGCGGCATGGATGTTAGAGAAGAAGAGGCTGCGGGCATGTCTGCCTCCAAAGGGAAGAAATACTATTTCTGTTCGTTAGGCTGTAAGAAAAAATTCGACGAGAATCCTGAAAAATATATTGCCTTAAAAGGTCAGAATATATTTGAGCCGACGCCTGAAGAAGAGATGAAGACCAATCGCGAGAAATCTTCTGAAGCAAAAACAGAAAGGATCGACCTTCCTATTGTCGGAATGTCCTGCGCAAGCTGCGCCACCGCTATCCAGAGAGGTCTGAGCTCAATGGAGGGCGTCGAGAAGGCCAATGTCAATTTTGCCACATCTCTGGCCACTGTCCTTTTCCAGCCGCAGCTCGTCAAGCCCGAGGACGTGATCGCTTCCATCAGAAGAAGCGGGTACGAGGTGGGTACGGTATCTTCCGAGCTTTCCATCGAGGGCATCGTCTGTGCTTCCTGTGTGGCCAGAATCGAGAAGGCTCTCCTCGAGATGGGCGGTGTCGTGAAGGCGGCTGTGAATTTAGCCACAGATAAAGTCGGGGTCGAATACCTTCCCTTCGAGACAAACCTCCAAGAAATCAAAAAGACAATTGGACGGACTGGCTACAAGGTCATTGACATTGCTGCCCAGGAAGCGGTCGAGGATATCGAGCGAAAAATCCAGGAGAGAGAGTATAATAAGCTAAAGATAAAATTTGCTGCGGGCGCAGTCCTTGGAATCCTGATTTTTCTGGGAAGTACACAGCAATGGTTCCCCTGGGTTCCGCATATTTTGAACAATTTTTTTATCCTTGGGGCGCTCGCTACACCTGTTCAGTTTGTGATCGGCTGGCAATTTTACAGAGGAGCCTGGGGTGCGATTCGGCACCGCAATGCAGACATGAACACGCTGATTGCCGTTGGGACCTCAGCCGCTTACCTCTACAGTGTCGCCGCTACGCTTTTTCCTTCATTCTTTCGTAAAGCCGGTATCATGCCTGAGGTCTATTTTGACACCTCGGCTCTGATCATCGTCCTCATCCTTTTTGGGAGGATGCTCGAAGCAAGAGCCAAAGGCCGGACTTCAGAAGCGATTCGGAAGCTCGCCGGATTGCAGCCCAAAACAGCCCGCGTCATCAGGGACGGGAGAGAGGTCGATAGGCCGGTGGAGGAAGTCCTGGTGGGGGACTTGGTCGTGGTCAGGCCAGGCGAGAAAATCCCGGTGGATGGAATTGTCAAAGAGGGAAGGTCCTCTGTGGATGAATCCATGATCACTGGAGAGAGTCTTCCAGTGTCCAAAAAAGCGGAGGATGAAGTTATTGGCGCAACAATCAATAAAACCGGGAGTTTCAAGTTCCAGGCGACAAAGGTCGGAAAAGATACTGCCCTGGCCCAAATTATCAAGCTTGTCCAGGATGCCCAGGGGTCTAAAGCTCCGATCCAGAGGCTGGCCGATGTTATTGCCGGATACTTTGTGCCGATTGTCATTTCCATCGCCATCGCAACTTTCATCATCTGGTTTGACTTTGGTCCTGCGCCCTCGCTAACTTTTGCTTTGCTGAATTTTGTGGCCGTGATGATCATTGCCTGCCCTTGCGCCCTCGGGCTGGCGACTCCCACAGCCGTCATGGTTGGGACAGGCAGGGGGGCAGAGCATGGGATTTTGATTAAAGGCGGCGAGAGCCTGGAAACCGCTCATAAAGTTGACACCATCGTTTTTGATAAGACCGGCACTCTGACCAAAGGGCAACCAGAGGTCACGGATATCATCATTTTGGGTGCTCTTTCAGAGCAAGATATTTTGAAGCTGGCCGCGAGCGCTGAGAAGGTTTCTGAGCATCCCCTTGGGCAGGCGATTGTGAAAAAAGCCGCAGAGCGCCAAATTGAGCCTGCTGAGCCAAAGAATTTCAGAGCCATCGAGGGCCAGGGTATTGAAACAGAGGTAAATGGGAAAAATATTCTTATCGGCAATCTGAAACTTTTGCGTGACCGGAAAATAGATTCTGGTGACCTCCCCAAAAAAGCCGAAGAGCTGGCCCTGGAGGGAAAAACTGGGGTCTATATCTCGGTGGATAACAATGCTTCGGGGTTGATCGCCATCGCCGACGCACTGAAAGAAAGCACTCCCCAGGCTATTCAGAGGCTCAAAAAGTTAGGAATCGATATCGTGATGCTCACGGGGGATAACAGGCGCACGGCCGAAGCTATAGCCAGAAGAGCAGGGATAGATAGAGTTCTTTCCGAGGTCCTTCCCGAGGACAAAGTTCATGAAATCAAAAAGCTCCAAGCCATGGGGAAAAAAGTGGCCATGGTGGGCGACGGTATCAACGATGCGCCTGCATTGGCTCAGGCGGATGTGGGAATTGCCATTGGCTCTGGGACAGACATTGCCATGGAAGCTTCAGACATCACTCTGATCAAGGGAGATTTGAGGGATGTGGCTGCGGCCATCGATCTCAGCAGGCGCACCATCAGAGTCATCAAGCAGAACCTGTTCTGGGCATTTATTTACAACACCGCTGGAATCCCGATTGCGGCCGGCATTCTCTATCCTTTCTTTAAGATTCTGCTCAACCCGATTATTGCCTCAGTAGCCATGGCCTTTAGCTCTGTCTCGGTTGTCTTAAACTCGCTCCGGCTGAGACGGACAAAGCTTGAGTCGTAAGAGAGGGGAGGATGGAAGCCAAAATTGTGATAACGGTCTTAGGTGTTTTGCTCATTGTTTTCATCAACTGGTATTTTTTCTTCTCAGGGAGAAAATCCCAAGCAACGGCCGCTCGAAGAAAACAGAATTTTCAAGAGGTTAAGATCGTGGTGAAAGGGGGGTATACCCCTGATGTGATTGTCGTCAAGAAAGGGATTCCGGTTCGCCTGAATTTTTACCGGAATGAAACCGCAGATTGTTCGGACACGATTGTCTTTGGTGATTTCAACATCCGCAGGCCGCTGCCTGCTTTTCAAACAACCGCCATCGAGTTTACTCCTGAAAGAGAAGGCAAATACATCTTCACCTGCGGCATGGGGATGCTGCGGGGGAAACTCATCGTCAGGTAAAGCAGGGATAGGTAGCATTTCCACTTCCGTGATGTCCAAAGAGTTTTTTCGTTGGGTCCTGTCACGGCGCTTCCCCGTTCGTCCTCGCTCCACCCATCAGCAATCATAGGCTCTCAGTGAATTGGAAATGCTTTCGCATAGATATCTCAATTTGACAATTTTGATAAATATAGTAGAATATGGAATTCAAATAAGAGGAGGTTTTAATGAAGAATAGCTCTAAGATTTTAGCTCTCTTTTTGGTTTTTTCTTTTGTGTTCGTGCTATCAGGAATCGCCCAGCAACAGGGCGATGAGACCGTCACCTGCCCGGTGAGCGGCAAGATGATGAAGAAATCCGAGGCGAAAGTGACGGCTGAATACCAGGGAAAGACCTATTATTTCTGCTGTGAAAATGCCAAAGAGAAGTTCCTGAAGGAGCCTGAGAAGTATCTTCAGAAAAAAGAAGAGGCTAAAGAAGTTTACACGTGCCCCATGCATCCCGATGTGAAGTCGGATAAACCCGGGAAATGCCCGAAGTGCAACATGGACTTAAAGCCCATGATGATGGGGCAGGGAGAGATGCCTGGCGGCATGAAAATGAAGGGCTGGGGCCACCTGGAGGGCTGCAAGGGAATGATAGGCAGGATGCATGGACACGGCGGCCTGCGAATGCGTGGTTGCCTGATGCACATGAAGACCGAGGGCCAGGGCTGCGGCGTCATGGGATGCCCCATCTGCTCCCCCGATGTCGAGATGAGTGTTGAGAATCTCAGCGATGGCGTTGCCATCAAATTCACGACCAAGAATGCTGAGCTGGCGAAAAAAATTCAGGAGCATCTGGCCCAGATGAAGACCAGGCGCGAGAAATGCAAGGAGACCTTAAAAAAAGAAGAAGTCAAAAAGTAATATCGCTTCCCTATAAAACCATTAAGAACGATCCCTCTCGTCCTAACGGGCGAGGGGGATTTTTTTATTATGCGAAGAGGCCCTCTCCCGGTGCATCCTCTTCCATCCTTGCCCAGTTTGAAAAATAGGCCGTTTAAAAAATATATTTGAAGCCGATATTGATTCGGAAAAAAGAAGGATTAAAGTTCAATGCCCCCAGGTTCATTTCTTTTTCAAGCTGGTCCAAAGGTTCAGTGATGATCGGGTCAGAAATGAGTTTCAACTTTGTTTGAACTTTAGGGCAGTAGAAATATCTGATATCCACAAATAGGGCGATTTTTAAAATAAGGTCAATGTTGAATTCCCCTCCTGCATTGAAGCCGAGCTTAGTAGTTCCAAACTCGGCACCCAGTTTATAGTCTTTGATAAAAAGCTTGGTTTGCTCTGCTGACTGTTCTTCCCAGAACCTTGTATAACCGAGGCTGGTGAACCTGCCGGAAAGATCAAACAAACTTACACCTGCCGAAAACCCCAAGACTACAAGATTGGCTACACCGATCCTGGTTGCGGCATTGAAGCTAAAAGTGAATTGTTTGAGATGTCCTTTTGTGTCCGGCATGTCCAGAGTTCTTTGCCAGGTATATCCTTCATGTGTAAGAGAGACATCATAATCGGTGTTTTTCCCAGTGATGGCGTATTTCGAATAACCTACCAAAACTTGAAAACCGAAATTCTCCAGAGGATAAAAGCAGAAAATAGCATTCAGTCCCGTGGCTCTCTTGCCCTTGAGGCTGAGAGTCTGGTTCGCATAGCTTTCATAAGTTCCAGGCCCAAAGGTGGGAGCAAAATGGTTGTGGTAGGACGTATTCAAGGCGGGAAAATTGAAGCCTGCCGCGCTGCCTATTTCGAATTTGAGCCCCAGTGAATAAGCCTGGGCAGAAACAGGAAAGGCTAAGATGAATACAATAAAGAAAGCAGGAAGTAAAAAAAATAGAACTTTTCCTTTTTTCATGGCGCCTCCTTTTTTATCCTTTATTTATCATATATATCCGAATTTTCAAAATATCTCAAGTTTCTTTTATTTTGGGTAAGCCTCTTTTTTCCCAGGTTGATCATCTGGGGATGCGCCTGGACAGGACCCATTCTTTCAAACTTGATAATCACCGCTGGAAAAAAGATTCTATCTTATTTTGTTGGGAATGAAATGGAATTTTGGTATCCTATTTAGTAAGAAGGAGAGCATGAGAAAAAGAGTTGTCACGGCCATGAGCGGGGGAGTGGATTCCTCGGTTGCGGCCGCTCTGCTTAAAGAGCAGGGCTATGAAGTGATCGGGCTCACCATGAATCTTTTTTCTTTGCCTCGAGAGTTCTGCCAGGAGGAAAGTCTGAGGAGCTGCTGCGGCTGGCGAGCTTTCGAAGACGCCCAGCGGGTCGCGATGGCGCTCGAGATTCCCCATTATGCGGCCGATTTCAAAGATTCTTTTGAAAAAAAAGTGATCGCCGATTTCTGCGAGGAATACCGGAAGGGACGAACGCCCAATCCCTGCATTCGATGCAATCAATACATCAAATTTGGGGCCCTGATAAAAAGAGCCAAAAAGCTCAGCGCCGATTATATCGCCACAGGCCATCATGCTCGAGTTGAATATGATGCGGCGCGCGGACAGTATCTTTTGAAAAAGGGGAAGGATAAGGAAAAAGACCAGTCTTATTTCCTCTATCCCTTGACCCAGGAGCACCTTTCTTTAACTTTGATGCCGATCGGCGAGAAGACAAAAACAGAAGTCAGAAAAATAGCGGAGAATTTAGGCCTCCCCGTTGCCCAGAAACCTGAGAGTCAGGAGATCTGCTTTGTGCCCGGCAATAATTATGCTCAATTTTTGAAAGGCCGAATTCCTGAAGGGTCGAAGCCCGGCCCGATTGTCGATTTGAACCTTCATCTCCTCGGCCAGCATCGGGGGATTATCCATTACACAGTAGGCCAACGCAAAGGTATGGGAGTCGCAGCCTCGCATCCTCTGTATGTCCTTTCGATCGATGTTGGGAAAAATGAAATCGTAGTCGGCCCAAATGAAAAGCTTTATAAAAGCAAACTTCTGGCATCCCAAGTTCATTTCATTTCCGGGGAAAAACTAGCGCAGCCGCTGATTGTCAAGGCTAAAATCAGGCACAGGCATCTGGAAGCGAAGGCTGGAGTAACACCGCTGGATAAAGGACAGGTCCTCGTGGAATTTGAAAAGCCCCAGCGGGCCATCACTCCTGGCCAGTCAGTGGTTTTTTATCAGGATGATTTGGTGGTCGGCGGGGCAGTTATTGACAGAGTTTTAGGCTAGAGGAATAAATCGAGCGAGGAGATACTTTTTAGATAAATTTAGAGAGGAGTGGTTGCTTTAAGCAACCAGCCAGCTTCTAACTTATTCAGATAGGGGGTTAGTTTCTCGCGTACTCTGCGATGATAATCATTAAGCCATTTAATTTCGGCCTGCGTCAGGAGTTCCTTTTTGACAAGCCGGGTGTCAATCGGGCAGAGGGTCAACGTTTCAAATTTAGAGAAAGTTAATCCGGCACTTGATTTCTCTTCATCTTTCACCACGACGGCCATGTTTTCAACCCGCATCCCGTATTCATTTTCTTTATAATAGCCGGGCTCGATAGAGGTAATCATCCCCGGCTCGAGCCCGACGCCAATACAGCGGTAATAAGAAATAGCCTGGGGCCCTTCATGGACATTGAGATATGATCCGACGCCGTGTCCCACCCCATGCCCAAAGTTCAAACCTTTTTCCCAGAGCGCGAGGCGGGCAATGCTATCGAGCTGTTTGCCCGAAGTTCCTTGAGGGAAGGAAGTCGAGGTCAAGCCGATTACTCCTTTCAAAATTCTCGTGAAATTTTCTTTTTGCTCTTCTGTCGGCTCACCCAGGCTCACGGTGCGAGTCATATCAGTTGTGGCATCCTGATACTGCCCTCCGGCATCGATGAGGTAAATCCCTTCGCGCTTCAAAGGGATGTCTGTTTCCGGGGTTGCAGCGTAGTGGACGATGGCGCCGTGGCTTCCATAAGAAGATATTGTCTCGAAACTCTGCCCTCGGAACAGAGGGTCCAGAGCCTGAAATTCAGCCACCCTTTTTGCGGCTGAGATTTCTGTGACTTCACTTTTTCCCAAGGCTCCCTCAAGCCAGCTCAGGAACTTGACCATAGCTACTCCGTCCCGAATGTGGGCTGCTTCAAAACCGGAGAGCTCTGCCTCATTTTTTATGGCCTTGAAGAGAGCGATCGGGCTGGGCTTGAAGATTAAGTGAGCGCCTCTTTTAAGCCTATTGACAATCCATTGATTGACCGTCCCCTCGTCCAGCCAAACGCGTTTTTTTCCTTTGGCTAGCTGCCTCAAGGCTGGCCCAAAATCGCCGTAATTATGGACCTCTACCGATTCCTCTTTTAAAATTTTCCAAACCTCCGCGGTCACTTTGTTCAGGTCGATGAAGAGCATGGCTTTTTTGGCGGTGACGATGGCATAAGAGATGGCCACTGGGTTATATTTCACATCTGAGCCACGGATGTTGAACAGCCAGGCGATGGCGTCGAGTAGGGTGAGGACATGGGCATCTGCCTGTTCTGCGGCCATTTTATCCCTGAGGCGGCCGAGCTTGCTCGCTGCGCTTTCGCCCGCGTATTTTATGGGATGGATTACAATTTTGTTCAAGGGCGGTTCTGGCCTTTGTTCCCAGACCGCATCCACCAAGTTTTTCTCGATGCTCTTTAGCCAGATGCCTTTGCTTTCGAATTCTTTTTTAAGGCTTGAGAAATCCTTATGAGTGATGAGCTTTGGGTCGGATCCAAGAGCTTCGCCACTTTTAAGTTCCTTCAACACCCATTCCTTCCAGCTCGGAACTCCCGGGAGTCCAATTTTGAACAGAGTGAAAATCCGGGGGTCAAGCTGCTCCTCGGCTTGGAGATAATAGCGCGAATCAGTCCAGAGCCCGGCTCTGGTTTTGGTGATGACCACGTCGCCGGCAGAACCAGTGAAGCCGCTTATGAATTTGCGACGCTGCCAGAACTCCGGCACATATTCGCTCTGGTGAGGGTCCGAGCTGGGGACAAAGTAGGCTTGGATGCCGTGGTCTTTCATCAATCGGCGCAATTCTTTAACTTTCTCACTCATTTTTTCCTCCTCAAGTGCATCTTTTTTTTCCCCCTATTCTAAGTAGTTAAAGAGAATAGAGTCAAGGACTGGAAGTGGGATTGACATGGAATTTCATTCTTCTTTAATATGTTAATAGCCTTTTGAGGTTTTAGTTATGAAAATAGGCAAAATTGACTTTGAAACTTTTACATCATTCCTCCTGCGGCGCCTGGGCAAAAAAGATAAATCTGTTCTCGTCCCTCCTCTGACAGGAGTTGACGCAGCGGTCATTGACATCGGAATGGGCAAGGTTCTTGTTGTCGCCGAAGATCCGATTTTTACGACACCCGGGGTTCCGCTGGAGATGTTTGGCTGGTTTACAGTCCACATCGGAGCGAGCGATGTCGCCGTTATGGGAGTCAAGCCTCAGTATATGACTTATTCTCTCTTGATGCCGCCCGAGATAAGCGATCAAGATTTTAGGACCATTGTCGATTCGATCCATAAAACTGCGGTAGAGCTCGAGATTGCTATAGTCGGAGGCCACACAGGATATTATCCTGGATTTGTGACGCCCACCATCGGAGGGATTGCTGTTTTTGCCGTAGCTCGCAAAGGGAGCTATGTCACTCCTGCAGGTGCCCAGCCCGGAGATGATATCCTCCTGACCAAGGGACCGGCCATCGAGACCGCCGCACTCCTTTCTGTGATTCGGGAAGAGGAGCTGCTTAAAAAATACCCTGAATCACTCGTCCGGAAAGCCAAGTCTCTCTTGAAGCAAATGACAGTGGTCAAGGATGCCTTGGTTGCGATGGGCGCAGGGGGTGTGACTTCTATGCATGATGCGACCGAGGGTGGCGTTATCGGAGGGCTTTTCGAGGTCGCCAATGCCAGCCGCGTCGGTCTGGAAGTCGACGAGAGTCTTTTTATTTACCCTGAAGAAGTCAGGATAGTTTGCGAGGCATTTGACATCGACCCGGTCGCAGCGATAGCCGAGGGCTCGCTTCTTATTACCGCTAGGCCAACGCACTCAGCAAAAATCCTCAAACGTCTGAAAAAAGCCGGGATTCAAGCTTCTATCATCGGAAAAGTCATTAAAAACACGAAAAAAAGAATGATGAAACGTCTTGACGGCCGCTCTGTGTCTTTAGCCATCCCCTCTCAGGATCCATTCTGGCCAGCCTTTTTTGAAGGCCTCAAGGTCCCCCCTTATCTAAAGGGGGGATAGAACATTTGCTTTTTGTCAAACAGGGAGTTTGCCAGTGCGGGCATATATCTAAAACGGATAGAACTAAAGGACAATCCGGAGAGTTGAGAATCCTGTTCATCGGCTATTCGAGAAGTTTTATTTTCCTGGAACAGGATGCTTTATTTTTTCCCAGGCCACCGCGAAATCAAAGGGCTTGTTATGATCCTTCTCGTGGCAATTCAGGCACTTAGCTTTGATGGCATCGGGGTTGGCATAGATGATAAGGCCATTCTTGACTGCTTCGTCTTTATTCTTCATAACACTCAATTTTTTGTATTCGCTTCCAGGTCCGTGGCAGACTTCGCAGGTAACTCCTTCCTGTTTCAATTCCGGCGCTTTTTCAAAAAGAGGGGCATGGCACATCAGACATTTTGGGTCTTCGGGCGGATTTTGGACTCCTAATTCCTGGGCCACGGCGTTAGCTTTATCTGAACTGAGAGCAGCAAAAGATTGGGAATGGCCGGCTTTTTCCCAGATGGGGTATTGCTGACCTATCTTTTCGGATTGGTGGCATATCTTGCATTTCCCGGCTCCCACAAAAGTGAAAGTCTGGCTGAGAAGGTTCGTCAAAAGCATGAAGGAAAAAACGAGGACGGCAGTCCAAAGAATTTTTTTCATCGCTCCTCCTTTCCGGTTGATAGCGAATGTATATTGAGGTCAGAATGCTTTTTTGTCAATCTTTAATCTATAAAAAATATCAAATTACTCAAATTTGGCTAGCGCCGAGTTGAGGCGCTCGGATTGGATGTTTCGAAGGCACGCTGCGTTTTCCTGCAGCCCCAACCTTAAGGTTGCGCTCGGCTAGACGCAGGCTAAAGCCTGCGGCTACCAGTTGGGGAACGTCCCCATTACACTTTTTGAATCTGCCTGACCTTCAGGTAAAGGGCTGCGGCCAGCAGAAGGAGGAAGAAAGTGGCGATGACCAATCCTTTTCTCCTGAATTTGGCTTCCCTGAGAGCTTCTTCACCTGCCAGCTGGACCTCTGAAAGGATTTTTTTGGCTTCCCCGATTTTGGCTTCTATCTCTTCGAGGGAAAGGCCGTGAGTCAGATTCCGGATTTGGATGAGCAGTGTAGTTGTTTCCTGGAGCTTGAACTGCAGCTCGCTCACCTCCACACCCTTTTTATGGGCCATGTCCAGCAGCCCGCGGCTTTTGTCTACCTCAGAGATAAATGCCGTAAGCTTCTGCGATAACTGCGCAGCCGTCGCGTAGCCTTTCGAATCAGGTTCATGGCATTCAACACACCCAGATTCTTTTCCTGTACCCAACAGGCTGTCTGAAGGCCGGGATATCTTGTGATGTCCGTGGCAGGCTTCGCATTCGGCTATGCCCAGTTCATCGAACGCTTTTTTGTGAGGGCTTTTGGAAAAGAGTTCTCCGGTCGAAGGATGGCACTGCCGGCAGACATAGGCAATCGAAGCAATTTCCGGAGGGGCTGCTCCGTGGTTTCCATGACAATCATTGCAGACAGGCGCAGCCAGGACTTTTTTCTCGAACAAGGCCTGCGCGTGAACGCTCTGCTTGTATTCTTCCACCTGGTTGGTGGAAATCTTGTAGGTTTTCATATATTCCTGGTCGGAGTGGCAGCGGCCGCAGGTCTGGGGGATATTCCAGGGGAAGGTGAGAGATTTTGGGTAACTTGAGGCCTGAATACCGTGAACTCCGTGGCAGTCGGTGCAGACCGCGGCTTTGGAATCTCCTTTTTTAAGAAGCTGGCCGTGCTGGCTTGTCCAGTATTGTTCCAGTTGGTCCACCCTTAGCCCCGGCTTGTATTTTTTTATGTAGGAAGAATTGGAGTGGCACGAGCCGCAGAGTTGAGGAATCTGCGGCCTGGAGGGAACTCCTTTAAAAGATCTGTCTTTAGCCAGATCAACATCTTCTTGTTCCGGGTTCCCTCCATGACAATCTTTGCAGCTTAAACCAAACTGTTGGTGGATGTCAGACTTAAAACCTTCAACTGGGGCTTTGAGTTCGTTCTCGAGTTTGGCGTGGCATTCCCCACAAGAATTTTTCTGGGAAAAAAGGGAGGTTGAGCAGGAGAGCAGGAGGGTGAGGAAAATCCCTAAAAACTTTTTTTCTGTTATCGTTGTTCTTTTCATTTTTTATAGTTTTGGATGGAGATAGGTCAGAGCAGTCATGACGACGATGTACACAATAACCAGGATCCCGATGATCGAAAAAACTGTGCTTTTCTTCTCTCTAGAAGCGTTCCTGTCCAGATAAGGGATAATCATCCAGAGAAAGCCGGCCAGGATGAAACCTGAAATGGCCAGGACTTCTCCTTCAACAAATAGGATGTGAGAAGGTATGATTTTCAGTGTGGTGAACATAAATGTAAAGTACCATTCAGGCTTGATGCCAAGCGGTGTCGGGGCAAAGGGATCAGCTTTTTGCCCGACTTCCCAAGGGAGGAAAACGCAGAGCACTCCGACCACAACAAGAATGAGCGTCCATCCCAGCGCATCTTTCAGGATAAAATTCGGATAAAAAGACACTTCTTTGACTTTTGCTTCGCGAAGGCTGATGGGCTTGCTCATTCCCAGGATCTGGACAAGGAGGATGTGAACTCCAAGAATGAGAAGCGCGAAGACCGGAAGGATGGCCACATGGAGCCAGAAAAACCGCGGGAGGGTGGCAGCGGAGACTGCAGGGCCTCCAAGAATGAAATTCTTAATTTGCTTGCCGATGAGAGGCAGTGTGCCTGCAATATCCGTCCCAACTTTTGTCGCAAAAAAGGAAAGCTCATTCCAGGGAAGCAAATAGCCGCTGAAGCCGAAGCCGAAAAAAATAAGCAGAAGGAAGAATCCCGTGAGCCAGGTTAATTCACGGGGAGTCCTGTAAGCTTTGAGGAGGAAGGTGCTGAACATATGGACAAAAATCATCCCGATGAGGATATTGGCTATCCAACTGTGGATGGAACGGATCAGCCAGCCAAAAGGCACCTGGCTCATAATATATTCAATGCTCTCATGGGCCGCGTCAATGGAGGGCGTGTAGTAGAGGAGGAGCATGATTCCGGTGATCGCTTGAATCACGAAAAGAAAAAGGCAAATTCCTCCAAAATAATACCAGAAGGAGTATTTGTGCTCGGGGACCTTCTTTTTTTTGCCGAATTCAACCAGGGCTGAAATCTTCAGCCTCTGGTCTATATAGGCAAGAATACGCTGAAAAAGGCTCATCCTATGTTCTCTTGGAGATGATGATGTCATCCCCTGAAATTTCGATTCTGTAGGACTCTAAGGGCTTGGATGGAGGGCCGGAGATTACATTCCCGGCCAGGTCAAAGCGGCCGTTGTGGCAGGGGCAAAAAATCGTTTCTGTTTCGCTTTCATAGTGGACAGAACAGGCGAGATGAGTGCAGATGGCGGAGAACGCGCGCAGTTCGCCTTCCTGGGTGTTGATCAGGAGTGCTGGAGATGACCCAAATCTAGATATCTTCGATGTGTTCGGCGCGAGCTCTCCCACCTTGCCGGCCACAATCCTGTTCAGGACTGCTTCAGCTTGTTTGGGCGGAATAAGGTAGCGCAGCACCGGGTAGAGGAAAGAAAGCACTGTGGCCGTGAGGCTTCCCCCCAGGAAAAAACTAACGAACTTTCTTCTCTCCATCCGGGCTATTAAGACTTTTTCCCTAAAGAATTAACTGTATTTTTCAAATTTGTCAATGCCTCTTCGAGAAACGGATAATTGTGGACTCCGAAGCTTCCATCCAGTTCTATTTTTTCAAGAGCCTGGTGGGCTTTCAAGAGCTGAGTTTTTTCCTGGTCGAAGAGGCGGGTCTTTTCCTTCTCTTTAAAAGCCGCTTTTATCTCGTGGATGAGGGCTTTGATCGAATTCTGCCATTCTGTAAAAGTGTCAGCATATTTATTCTCGTGGCAATCCACGCATTTCTTTCCATCCGGGCGGATAATCTGTTTTTCCGCATTGACATGGCAGCCTGAACAATCCACTCCGGCTTCGAACATCTTATCCTTCGGGATTTCAACTTCGGCGGAAGACCCTCCCTGGAAAAATGTCTTCTGAAGAAGGTGGCATATCCCGCAATCTTTTTTCGGGTCTTGGTGGTGGCAGCCGGCGCAGGACTGTTTCGATGCGGTCAATTCTCCGTGTTTTTGGATATTGGAGTGGCAGGTGCTGCACTGGATTTTTTGCTCAAAGAGGTGGCTTTTGTGGGGAAAGTTCAAGCCAAAGATAGGAACGGTGATCTCTTCGATCCCCGTATGGCAATAGGAGCATTGGGTGGGGACTTCCTTAGCCGAAGCTACAAAGCTTTCTAGCTTGGAGGATGAGTTTATGAGCTGGAGGGCTTCTTGAAGTTTACTATAGGAAGCAGAAAGGAGTTCCTGGGAGTAAGCCATATTATGGACGCTCTTTCCTTTTTCGACGACATCGATGTTAAAGGCTGCGTCTTCGAGCAAAGCCTGAGCTCGGTTCTTCTGGGCATGCTCTGTCTGGCTTATTTCCTGGCTGGCTTTTTGAAACATGGCTTTGATCTGCTGGAGTTTTTTTCCCGTGGATATTTCCCAATCTTTCAGGATTCGAGTGAAGCCTTTTCCGTGGCACGATTCACAGGCTTGGGCCCGGGAGATATGAGTTTGACTTTTGATCAGCCGGCCTCCTGCCTCTTCATGAAAGATATGGCATCCCTCGCAACTCAGTCCTTTTTCCAGCATGGTGTTGGGCATCGGAGTCTGAACTCCTTTGCCTCCTTCCCCTGTGTAGAGAATTTTTTGAGCCCGATGAAAGCCGGTGTGGCAGGACTTACAATCTGCGATGGTTTCAATATCTTTCACAATCTTGTGCTGGATTTCGAGGTGGCACTGGTTGCATTCAATCTTGTGGGTAGAAATGTGCATGGAATGGATCAGATCAGTATCCCCATATTTATCGAGCCTCTCTTTTTCAAAGTGGCATTTGTAGCAGTTCTCACGCGGGACGGCCCCGTCGCCGATGATGGTGTGGCTGTGGCATTTGTCACATTTGAAACCGTTGTCAAAGACAAGGGTGTGATTGTGTCTTGAGATTTTTTCAGAAATAAGCTCTTGTTTGTGGTGGCAGTGTGAGCAGTCATTAATTTTGGGATAAAACTTGCTTTCTTTGAAGTGGCAGATGAAGCACGTACTCTCGGTCACTGTGATGTGCTGGCCTTGAACAATCTGGGAATGGCAGCTCGTGCAGCGAAGCCGTTTGCCTCTTCTCAAATCAGCGAAATGAATTTTGTGGTCGAAGACGATTTTTTTAAATTTGACCTGGCCTTCCAGCAATCTTTTCTCATGGCATCCGGGGCGGAGACAACTCTCATCCGGGATTTCGGCCCAAGGCTTGGATTTCAGGTAAAGCTTGGTCCAATAACGGCCGAGCTGCATCAATCCCTCAATTTTTGCCCTTAATTTTGACTTTAGGCCAGGAGGGTAATGGCAGATGCTGCACTCAATCTTGCTATGAGCGGATTCTTTCCAGCTCTGGTAAAAGGGCTTCATGTAGTGGCAAGTGGAGCAGAATTTGGACGTGGAGGTGATTTCGACGGAGGCAATTAAGAGGACAAAGAGAGCGGCCAGTGGAGCCAGAACGATGATTCTTCTTTTCTTTTTTATATTCATTAATTTTATGCTCGATAAATCGAGCCGCTACATTATATTACAATATTGTTGAGGTCGCATTTAGGCGATAGGAATTTTCAGGCGTAGCTGTGCAAGCCGGCGAGCAAGTAATTGACGCCAAAGTACGTGAAGAGTGCGGCCAAAAAGCCAAGGATGGCGATGATGGCCGCGCGTCGGCCTTTCCAGCCCATCACGATCCGGGTGTGTAGATAAAGAGCAAAGACCAACCAGGTGATCAGGCTCCAGACTTCCTTGGGGTCCCAGCTCCAGTAGCTTCCCCAAGCTTTATAAGCCCAGATCATCCCAAACACCAGGCCTCCCAGGGTAAAAATGGGAAATCCGATGGCAATCGAGCGATAACTGATGGAATCGAGCTTCGCTGACGAAAGGCCGGCTTCCCCCCCTTTTTTCTCTTTAGTGTCAGCCGCGAGATACAGAATGCTCGTGATAAAAGCCACGGCGAAGAAAGCTTCACCGAGGAGCGTTACAGATACGTGAAGCCAGAGCCAGTAGCTCTGGAGCGCAGGGACGAGCGGCATGGCTTCTTTGGGCATCAGGGGGGAGGAGGCGAGGGCCATCAGGGCGATGACAATCAGCATAAAATAAGGCCCGGCATTTCGAATCTTGAAGATTATTTCGATGATTACGTAAGCCAGAATAGAAGCCCAAGCAAACAAGGAGAGAGATTCGTACATGTTGGTAAACGGCGCATGTCCGCTCTCTACGGTCCTCATAATGAGGGCCAAGGTATGAACGATGAGCCCCAGAAAAGCAAAGAAATATCCTATCTTCGCCAAATTCTCTTTCTTTGAGAAAAGATAGGAGAAATAGAAAACGGCTGAGACAAGGTAGAGGACGAAAGCGGTTAAAAACAATGTAGATTCGGTCATTTGGATCTCCTGAGGGAAGTCATGATTTCATTGAATTCTGCTTGGAAGGCTTCCTGGCTTTTCGCAGAAATTCCTCCAAGGACGACTTCGGTTCTTCCTTGAGTTTCTTCCAGAATAGCTTTTATTTCTCTGGTGGGCCAATAAAAAGCCAGAAAAAATCCGGCCATGAGAAGTGCACATCCTACCCATATCAGGTTTGCCCCCGGGTCCCGAACTGCTTGGATGACCGAGTACTGGCTGGCCTCATAGGATTTTAGTTCTAAAGAAAGATTGGTTTCTTTGGCCCCGTGGAGCCGGGCATAATCCGGATATCTGGCGAAAATCCAGCCCGAGAAGATTTTTTCTTCCCCCTGCCAGCCTTCGATAAAAGCCGCAGGGTTATGGGGCTGAAGAGAACGGGTTGTTGCCTCATTTTTTTCGTTGAGGATAAAATCCGGAAGGAACTGGCTGACAGAGATTTGGGCGCCGCCGTCTCCGAAAGCCTTTTTTTCACCCAGGCGAAGCTTGATTTCCTGGGAAAAGGCCGGGTCGTCTTTCTTTTTGACAGCAATCTCGAGCGAGGCATTTTCCCAGTTCCAGCCGTATCCGCTCTGGTAAAAAATAAGGCCTTTGTGGCTGAGAGGATGATTGACCTCGATGGCTTTAGTTAAAAGAGGCTTATCCTCTTCTAAGACGGTGAGCGTGCTTATCCAGTCTTTGACGCTGCCGTTCGGGTAATTCTCTGTTTCAAATTTATCCAGCCGGAGTTTAAATCGGGCTTGGGGAGCCTGGAGAATCTGGCCCTCAGAAGAGAAAACCAGGTCTTTTTTGAAGCCTCCCAGGCCGCTCGTAATTCCTCCTGCAAGAATGATGAGCAGACCGAGGTGAACGAGGTCCGACCCAAACCAGCCCAGAATCCTTTTTTGAGCCAGAAGATAGACTCTGTTTTCATCCTGTTTTTCTCTGCGGCGGTAGCGGCGGGAATGCAACTGCTTCTCAAATTCTTTTTTTGTCTCAGAGAGGTTTGAATTTTTTCTGAATCGTTCGCTGATTTTCAAGGAGAGAATGCTTTTTGTCTCTGATTCCAGCCTGGGATAGAATGTTTTTTTTAACTTAGGGTTGAGCCGTGTCAAGGTGCAGATGATGATATTCAGAGCAAAAAGAAAAAGCAGGGCGATGTACCAAAAAGAATGGTAGAGCCTAGTCAGCTGCAGCCTTTGGAACAGATTGGCGAGCGAGCCATAGTGGACCGCATATTCCTGGGGACTTCTTTGCTGGGGGATAAGAGTTCCCAGGATGGAAGCCAGAATGATGATGATCAGAAGGACGATGACTAATTTAACCGAAGTAAAAAATCTCCAGACAGCTTTAATCATTTTCTTACATCTATCGCATAACTACTAATTTTATCGGATTAATAGAAATTTGGCAAGCCCAACGGGATGTTCGGATGCATCTCTATTTATTTGATGCCATTGATAAGGAATAGGGTCCTGTCACGGCTCCTCCCCATCCGTCCTCACCTCCGCTCCCGCAAGAGAGCGCAAAGGAAATGATTCAAGCGCCGTGAGGCTCCGGGCGGGTGGGGAGGCCCTCCGCCGTGCCACCCTCTTTCGATTGTCGCATCATATCACCTAAACCGAGATTCATCCGCGATCTATCTCCAATTTTGGGAAATGTTTACTTTTTCCTAAAATCATCTGCAATGGTCTTGATCTCCCTCAAATCCTGCTGCATCTCACTCCACCCGTACCAGAGGGCGTAATCCGGGTTCGCGTGGAAGGTTCCTTGGAAGGTCCGCATCCGGTGCTCGAGAAACATCACGAACAGCTTCTGCTCGACCTCAGTTGGCGCATCATGGAAGGTAAGTAAATCGGGGAAGGGATAGGCGTAATTGCTCGGCTTGGCCAGAATGCCATCTGTGTAGAGGGCAGTCACGATGTGGATCGCCTCAGCCATCAGATGGTCGGCTTCCCTGATCATCTGGTCGCCTTTATCCAATTCTCCTTTGGCAAAAGCGGCGGAGTGACATTGGCTGCAGACCTTGATCATCTTATCCCGATCTTTCTGCCAGTCCTCTTGAGTGAGCCGTGCCACATCAGCGGCTTTCACCACATCCAGCCTCGGCGTGGGATTCCCTTGGGGGTCCAGAACTCCCAGGGCCTGGAGAATTGTCGCCCGATCCTCAGCCCATTGTTTATCTTCAAGTATCGGGAGCCGGACAGCCAGAAAACCCCAGGCTGTCTTGACAGCGTGGTTGCTCCCCTGGAAATGGCAAGTCTGGCAGGTAGGAGCGGCGGCTGTTTCAGGAAGAATCTTGCTCTGCTTGAGCAAATAACGAACTCCGTGCTTAGAAGCTGAATACATCTCCCATTGCGGATGGTCAAAACCCATGTGACAAGTCTCGCAGGCTTGGGGTTGCCGGGCTTCTTGGATGGAGAAGGTGTGCCTTGTGTGGCAGGCATCGCAGGATGCGATACCAAATCCGGGGCCGCTCTTTTTGAGGTCGAGGATTTCGGCCTCGGTTTTTAAACCGATCTTATGGCATCCGCCGCATCCCTTCATCCCTTCCGTCAGGGCCATGGGCTGCCAATGGACGGTGGGCATAGCTTTCATAGAGACCCAAGCTGCGGCGTGTTTCCCAGTCTTAAATTGCTGGACTTTTTCTTCATGGCAATTGGCGCAGGTCTCAGGCGTGGGAATCTTGACTTTTGTGACGTCTTGTGCTGTTTTATGTTCTTCGCTGTGGCAGATGGAACAGGTGATGTCATTCTGGCCGTGTTTGCTCAATTGCCAGTCAGAAACGATATTGGGGGTAACCTTTTGGTGGCACTCAATACATTCTTGAGCCAGAAGAGGCGAAGCGAGAAAAGAGGCTATCAAAAGGACGAACAAGGCCCAGCTTCTCATCTTTCACCTCCTGCATCATTTATCGACTTTTCTAATTCTATACCATTCAGGGAGGTAAAAGTCAAAGCTAAAAAATTTTATGAAAAACAGCGAAAAAACCTTGACATTTTGATTATATATATATAATTTATAATTTATATAGATATACTAGGAATTGAGAATTCTGCCTTTCACTTTTTCTCCAGGGAAGGTGAAGGTTTTTTGAGTAAATCTCAGGTTAAAAGAGGAGGTGGCATGACTCTTTCCCACACTCGATTCAAACCTCTCGCCCTCGCTCTCCTTGTCCCTGCGGCGGTCTTGCTCGCGTTCTTCTTGTTTTCAGCACCCCCCGAGGCCATGGCCAGGCAGGAAGCCGGTTACGCCGGGATTGAAACGTGCCTGGTTTGCCATGAAGGCGTGGTCGAAGCGTTCAAAGACACCCGCCACGGCAAGAAAGGATTTGAATTACGATCGGACAGAGCCTGTGAGACCTGCCATGGACCAGCCGCGGCCCACGCCGAGGCCGGAGGCGATAAGACAAAAATTAAATCAGTCGAAGCGCTTTTCTCAGAGGAAAAATCTGCGATGTGTCTCCAATGCCATGAAAAGGGAGGCAAGATGCTCTGGTCGGGAAGTGCCCACGAATCACGCGGGCTCGCCTGCCAGACCTGCCACAGCGTTCACCACCCCAAATCTGAGAAATCTCAGCTCAGTCAAGCCAATGAAACCGATCTTTGTTTTTCCTGCCACAAGCAGAAGGCGTCCCAGTTCCTGAAAGCTTCCCATCATCCCATCCGGGAAGGAAAAGTGAGCTGTTCGGATTGCCACAATCCCCACGGAGCCCAGAAGGCGAGCCTCGTGGATGCGGATTCGGTAGCGGAGAAGTGCTACCAGTGCCATGCGGAAAAAAGAGGCCCCTTCTTATGGGAACATGCGCCGGTGAGGGAAGATTGCTCGATCTGCCATGAACCTCATGGAACTAACCATCTCAAATTGTTGAAAACAAAGGAGCCATTTCTCTGCCAGAGATGCCACTCCGACACCCGACACCCCGGAACGCTGTATGATCAAACTCAGATTGTTAGCAATAGACTCTTCAACCGTTCCTGCGTTAACTGCCATTCGACCATTCATGGCTCCAATCATCCATCTGGGAAAACGTTTCTGAGATAAGGGGAGGTTCGAGATGAAGAAAACGTTAAGCTTAATATTAATTTTAGGAATTGTTTTTAGTTTATCCGTTCTGTCCAGCGCAGCCGAAGAAAAGGAAAAAGATGGAGTCAAGATCAGAGCCAAAGCCGTTGCAGGAACTGAAGGTGTGTTCGACAATGGAAGATCTTCAAAATTCTATGAAGACCGAGATATCCCCAAGGGCTTCTTTTTCAGCTTGCTGGATATCCATGTCGAGAAAGGAAATAAGTACCTGAATTTCAATGCCAGCCGGATTCGGCAAGCGGACGCAAGATACGAGGTCTCCTTTGGAGATTACGGCAAATACAATCTGAATTTCGAATGGGACAAGATGCCCCATCGTTTCAGCTTCGACGGCAAGACCCTTTATAATTATGATGAGGACGAACATACTGGGTTCTACACTTTATCTGACCAGATTCAAGCAGACGCCCAGAATGCTGTGGGCGATGGCGTTATTAATGCCAATGCCAAAATGGGTATTGCCAGAACGCTCATTTCAAAGTTCTTGACCGGCGCCCACCCTGTCGGGCTCGAACTCCAGCGGAACAAGGGGACTCTGGACTTTTCTTATAATCCCTCCGTTCCCTTGAGTGTCGATCTCAATATTTCGAGAGAAGAACGAAAAGGGGCGCGGCCCCTCGGAGCTTCTCTTGGTTTCAGCCATGTCATCGAACTTCCAGAGCCGGTCGACTTCAAGACCACAAATCTAGATGCCAATCTGGAATATACCAAAAAATGGGGGACAGTCCGCGCCGGAGTTTATTATTCAGCTTTTGATAACCAAGTCCAAACGCTCATCTGGGACAATCCCTATAGGATCACTGATCAAACATACTCGGGAGCTTATAGTAACGGCAATGGAAGTGTTCAAGGCCGCATGGCGCTCGCGCCTTCCAACACAGCTATGAAATTTTACCTTAGGGGATCTTTCAAGCTGTTGAATTCCACAAGATTGAGCGGGACTGTTTCTTACGGCACTTTCCGCCAGAATGAAGCCTTGCTGCCTTATACGATTAACACCGCCCTCGCTGCTATTCAGACGGATGCGTTCAATGTGCCTCGCGAGACCGCCAAGGCCAAAGCCAATATTGCCTCGACGGATTTCTCCCTCACTTCAAAAATCATCAAGAATGTCTATCTGAACGCAGGTGTCCGCTATTACAATTTTGACAATAGAACAGAGGAATTGAGTATTCCCGGCTATTCGCGGTTCGACCAGGTCTGGGAAGAAGTTCCCTCGGCTGTTGAGCCCTACAAGTTCGCTCACACGACTGTTTTTGGAGACGTCTCCTTCAATTGGCTTGAAAATACTTCGTTCAAGGTTGGGTATTCGCTGGACAGCATCAAGAGGAAGCTGGGGGAAGAGGATGAAGGCAAGAGTGATGAAGGAACTTTTAAGGCTTCCGTGGACAGCAATTTGACAGACTGGCTGCTTTTCCGGGTTTCCTACCAGATGGCCAAGAGAGATTGGTCGCTGGAAGGTGAGAAAGATATCTATGCCCCTGGGTTCAATTTCAAGAGATACCATGAAGCGGACAGAGACCGGAATGGAGTCAATGTCCTGATTGATCTCCTGCTGATCAAAAATCTGGATGTGACAGGTTCCTTCATGCTGGGCAGGGATAAATATCCACAGTCTGATTACGGACTAAAAAAGGACGACTTCACCATCTACGGCCTCGACCTGTCCTACAGCTTCGCCCCAAGTGCTTCAATCTATGGATTCTATTCCCGTGAGCTCTACGAGGGAGACCAGGCCTCCAGGCAGTCAGGTGCCGTGATTTCGACAGACCCGAGAAACGACTGGACAGCCACGCTCAAAGATACGGTCGACACCCTTGGCGGAGGTTTGACTTACGCTCTCATCAAGAACAAGTTGAGTCTGGATCTCTCGCTTTCATCTTCCAAGGCTGAAGGGAAGGCCGATTTATTTTCGCCTCCGGGAGGCACTCCTGATACCGCCAAGAATTTTGATAGAAAGCTGGATGCCACAACACTCCAAAGCCTGAAGGCGAGTTTGCGTTACAAGCTCAGAGCCGATTTTTCGGTGGTGCTCGGCTACTGGTACGAGCAGTATAAGCTGGAAGACATCACCAGGAATGATTGGCGAGTGGATATGTTGGCCACTGGATTTGCTATGTATCTGGGAGCCTTGGAGCCAGGGTTTGATTATCATGTTGCGTACTTAAAATTCATCTGGAGTTGGTAACTGAAAAAGATACAGATCTAAAAGACAGACAACTATAAAAAAGAAAGGCCAGGAATTCATTTCCTGGCTTTTTTATTTTTAGTGTGCCTTGACTTTCGCTTTTTCTTTGGACTTGCGCTGCTTTTTCTTGGCGATTTCCATCAGGTCTTGAAGGGTTACGCTCTCAAAATATTTTTTCAAGATGTTGCTGGCTTCTTTCCAGACCTCATAAGAAGCACAAATCGAGAAACGGTCACAATATCCTTCATCCTCGATGCAATCCACAAGAGCGCACGATCCTTCCAACGCTTTGAGAATATCACAAACGGTGATCTGGGAAGGAGGACGGGACAGGGTATAGCCGCCGCCAGCCCCTCGAATGCTTTTGACCAGTTTGTTGATTTTAAGAGGGATGATGATTTGTTCAAGATAGCGGATAGAGATTTCTTCTTCGGCTGAGATATTTTTAAGGATGACGGCGATATTCCCGTTGGCATAATGTTGAGCCAGGTTGAGCATGAGTCGAGTTCCATATCTTCCTTTGGTTGAAAGTTTAATCATAGGCAACTCCCATGAATAAAATTTAAGATTTCTTTTTTTATATTAAAAGATTTTTGGGATTATTTCAACATAAATTTATAGATTTTATAAATTTTATTTTTTAAGTAGGAGAATGGCTCCCAAACTTGCCGATAGAACTCAAAAATTCCCCTAACTTTGTTCATGTGTCCAAAATGGAAGAGCATGAGCATCACTGGATGGGTGGCCTGAGCGGTCCCTGTGCGTTCTCGACCAAGCCCACTCACTTCCTAGGTCTTCGAACACCCAGGGTTCATCTTAATTTTCTATCAATTTTGGAATTCAGAGCAAGCATTTCTTTTTCCGTGGTTAAGCAGCAATCTTCAAAACTGGGTGGCACGACGGACGGGGAGGAGCCGTGACAGGTACCTATTCCTGATCATGGCTACTACGGAAAAAGAATTGCTTACGATTTCAGAAGTTGTCTTGACAGTTTTAAACCCAGGTTGTATTCTAGGCTCTAACCTTTTGACCCCCAACATAATTCGCTTTAAGGAATGATCCATGACAACTGAAATCTTGCTTGGCGATGAGGCTGTGGCGTTAGGGGCGATCCATGCTGGCTTGACGGCCGGCTATTCCTACCCCGGGACTCCCGCCTCTGAAATCATGGAGTATTTGATCCAGGCCTCCGAGGAGGGAAAGAAGTTTAAAGCCTCCTGGTGTGTCAACGAAAAAGTGGCCTATGAAGAAGCCCTAGGAGTCTCTTTTGCAGGGAAGCGAGCCTTGGTTTCAATGAAGCATGTGGGGCTGAACGTGGCGGCCGACCCATTCCTGAATTCCGCCCTGACGGGCTCCAACGGAGGCCTGGTGGTTGTGGTGGCCGATGACCCCAGCATGCACAGTTCTCAGAACGAGCAAGACAGCCGCTACTACGCCCAGTTTGCTCAGATTTTTTGTTTCGAACCTTCTGACCACCAGGAAGCCTATGACATGACCCGGCTCGCTTTTGATCTTTCCGAGACGACAGGCCTTCCGGTGATGATCCGGATGGTGACCCGGCTTTCGCACAGCCGTTCGAGCGTTCAACCTCGAGAGGCGCGTTCCCAAAACAAGCTTGGCTGCGGCGCATGGCAAGATTGGACTCTTCTCCCTGTCAATGCCAGGCGCCGGTTCAGAATCCTTCTTGAAAAGCAGGCACAGTTGCTCAGATTATCAGAAGAGTCTCCTTTCAATTCTCTCCAGCTTAATAAAATGGACCGCTCTTTGGGCATTATCGCTTCCGGGATTGCCTCCAATTATGTTCTAGAAAATTTTAAAGATGGGAGCGAGATTCCTTCCCTTCTAAAAATATCAACATATCCAGTGCCTGAAGCCTTGATCGCGAAACTTGTCCAGCATGTGGATACCATCCTGGTTGTCGAGGAGGGCTATCCTTTTATCGAAAAGAATTTAAAAGGGATTTTTGGCATCGCTGAAAAAACAATCAAGGGAAAGCTGACCGGCCACTTGCCTCTTGCCGGAGAGCTTTCTCCTGAGGTAGTGCGTAGAGCTTTGGCGTTGAAGCCTTTGGAAGCGATAGAGCAGGGTGATTTTCGAATTGCCTCCAGGCCTCCGCAGCTTTGCCCAGGATGCCCGCATGCCGATACTTTTCATGGCTTAAACAGGGCTCTGGAGTCCTTTCCCGGGGCCAGCGTTTTTTCAGATATCGGCTGCTACACTCTTGGTGCTTTCCCTCCTTACAATGCCATCCAGACCTGTGTCTGCATGGGCGCGAGCATCGGCATGGCCAAGGGCGGGGCAGAAGCAGGCATCCATCCAGCTGTTGCGGTGATCGGGGATTCCACATTCGCCCATTCCGGGCTGACTCCTTTGCTCGATGCCTCAGCCTCGAACACGAACGTGACTGTAATCATCCTGGACAATGCCACAGTGGCCATGACCGGCGGCCAGCCGAGTTTTGCTACTGGAGATGCGTTGCTGAGGATGATCGAGGGAGTTGGCGTGTCGAAAGACCATATTCGCATCATTATACCGCTGCCGAAAAACCTGGAGAAGAACGCTCAGATTATCAAAAAAGAGATAGAGTACAAGGGTCTTTCAGTAATCATTGCGGGGCGGGAGTGTATCCAGGAAGCCCGGAAGAGAAGGAGTTGAGCGATGAAGCAGGACATCATTCTGGCAGGAGTTGGCGGGCAGGGGATTCTTTCCATCGCTTTTGTCATTGACAGCGCAGCCTTGAGGGAAGGGTTGAAGGTTAAACAGGCTGAGGTTCATGGCATGAGCCAGCGGGGCGGGGCTGTTCAGTCACATCTTCGCCTCTCAAGCGGCCGCATCTTCAGCGACCTCATTCCCAAAGGCGAGGCGGATATAATCCTGAGTGTTGAACCGCTCGAGAGCTTGCGCTACCTGCAGTATCTCAACCGCCAGGGAAGAATCGTCACCAGCTCCACTCCTTACATCAACATCCCAGATTACCCTGAGGTCAGCCGCATCTTAAGTGAGATTCAAAAGATTGAGAAGAGCGTGGTCATTGATTCCGAAAAACTGGCAAAAGAGGCTGGCTCTTCCAAAGCTCAAAACATGGTCATGCTCGGCGCAGCTTCCAACTACCTGATGCTTAAGCAGGAGCATTTGCTCGAATACATCGAGGTGCTGTTCAAGCCCCGGGGTGAAAATATGGTCAAGGTTAACTTGAAGGCTTTTGAGCTTGGACGTGATGTTGCCCTTGTGTAGCGGCGCAATTTATTGCGCTTGATTTTAGGCGATTGGATATAGCTGTCAATGTAACGGTACGATTGATTGCAGATCCACCTTCATCCCGCCTTTAGATAAAGGGGGGATAGAGGGGGAATTGAAAATTATTTTCCAGCTGAAGAAATGGATAATAACTTTTGGAGCACATCATGAAAATTAATTTCGCAAAGATTGAAAAAATATTCGGGGAGGCAGAAAAGGACGGTCGAAATTTTCTCCTGGAGTATGAAGTCTATCAGGTGCTCGAGGCCGCAGGCATCCAGACCCCTCTTTTTTATTTTATCAAAAAAGGGGAGAGGGCCAGAGAAAAAGATCTGGCACAGCTGGGAACCGAGTACGTTGTTTTGAAAATTGTGGCTCCTCTGATTGTCCACAAAACTGATGTTGGCGGGGTTCAATTTGTCAAAAACGAGGCAGAGGCTGTGAACGATGCCTGCCAGAGGATGCTTGAGGTCGTTCCCAGAAAATTTCAAACCTGGCTCAAGCAATTTCAAAAATCGGAGAAAACAAAGGACATCTCTTCAGAAGAAATCGAAAGAAACATCCAAGGAATTCTTGTCTGTGAGCATGTGGCCTATAACAAGATTGGTTTTGGCCCAGAGCTTTTTTTAGGGCTGCGGAATTCGAGGGAATTTGGCCCGGTGATAACCATGGGAGCCGGTGGCGTGGATGTAGAGTATCTCAACGAAAGGCTTAAAGAAAGGAAGGCCACATCTTTAAGTTCAGTCCATCTCCTTGAGAAAAATGACATTCTTTCTGTTCTTGAGCCGCTGGCTGTCTATGATAAGTCAGTGCAGGGATTCCGGGGACAGGAGCCTCTGCTGGCCAAAGAAGAGTTAGTGGATACTTTTTTCCGCTTCCAGCAGCTCGGAGCTTATTTTTCGCCTTTTGATGCAAGCCATACCTATGTCATCGAAGAAGCTGAGGTCAATCCTTTTGTCTGCCGTGACAAAAAGCTCGTTCCCCTGGATGGGATGTGCCGCTTTTCAAAGAACAATCAGGATAGGGGCAAACGACCTTTTGAGAATATCCAGCATCTTCTCAAGCCTCAATCCATAGGAATCATTGGCGTTTCTGAAAAAATGAATCTAGGCCATATTATCCTGATCAACATCCTCAAACAGGGATTTCCCAAGGAAAAAGTCTTTGTCGTGAAGCCGGGCCTAAAAGAAATTGAGGGTTGTGTCTGCGTTCCAACGATTGCAGACCTGCCAGGAACAGTGGACCTTTTTGTTTTTACTTTGGCAGCAGAGCAGAGCTATGAAGTGATGAAGGAGCTTGTTGACTATGGGAAAGCTCAATCGGTGATCATCGTCGCGGCTGGGCTTGGAGAGAAGAAAGGAACGCAGGATTTGGAGCAAAGAATAAAAGACCTCATTTCGCAGAGCAGAAAAGAGGGGAAGCTGACTCCACTTATCAACGGTGGGAATTGCCTGGGAATAATCTCTAAGCCTGGAAAATATGACACTACGTTCGTCCCTGAGACAAAGCTGGCGCGGCCAGCCAGCAGTCGCAAAGGCAACTTGGTTTATGTCAGTCAGAGCGGCGCTTTCATGATTTCAAGGATGAGCAAGATTCCTGCCATCGAACCTCTGTACGCTGTGTCGCTCGGAAACCAGATCGACCTTCGAATTTCTGATTACCTGAATTATTTGAAGGATGATCCTGAGGCGAAGGTTTTTGCAGTCTATGTCGAAGGTTTCCAGCCCGGAGACGGTTTTGCCCTGGCCAAAGCCGCCAAAGAAATCTCTTGCCAGGAAGGGAAAACAGTGGTCGTCTATAAATCCGGAAGGACACCGGAAGGAAAAGCGGCCACTTCGAGTCACACGGCTTCAGTGGCCGGAGATTATAATGTCTGCCGCGCGATTCTGGAACAGGCCGGAGTGCTAGTAGCTGAGAATCTTTTTGAATTTGAAAACTCGATCATTGCTCTCACCTTTTTGGCTGATAAAATAATCCGGGGAAATAGGGTCGGCCTAATCAGTAACGCCGGGTTCGAGAGCGTGATTATGGCTGACAGCCTGAAAAATGACGAAGAATTAAAGCTTGCCTCCTTTTCGGCTGAGACCCAAAACAAAATTTTAGAGGCTCTAAGCCCGCTGGGAATTGACCAGCTCCAGGATATCAAAAACCCTCTGGATGTGACGCCTGTGGCCAATGACGCCGTGTTTGGCGAATGTGCAAGAGCCATGCTGGAGGATGAGAACGTTGATTGCGCTGTTATCTCGCCCGTCCCCATGACTCCTGCCATGCAAACCTTAGCTCCTGGGAAAAATCACCATGAAGATATTTATAAAGCAGGAAGCACCGTAATGCGCCTGATCGACCTTTTCCAGAAAACGGATAAACCCTTTGTGGTGAATATTGACGCAGGAGAGATCTATGACCCTATGGAAGACCTCCTCCGCGAGGCCGGTATTCCGACTTTCCGTCGTGTCGACGAAGCCGTCAAATTTTTTAGAAAATACATCGCCCACCACCTCAAAATTAGAATACGCTAAGGCGGAGATGGGACAACAATAGGAGTAAGAGCAGGGCTAATAGAATTTTGTCATCGCAAGCGAAGCGCGGCGATCTACGAAGTGAATTCTAGGGACACATCACTTAATTCGACCTGGCATCTAAGCCCACAAAATCATGTGTCCCAAAAAACTCTTTCTTTGTTTCAGAATTGTCAGATGTGTAGGTTTGACCCCATCATCTACAAAAGCGACAAAATAAAAGCCATTCCTCATCACCCAAGCTTGAGGGCAAAAGAGCGTCACTTACTTCCGCGTGAAGACGTACTCTCCGGACGGGTCTCTCTGCTTGAGGGCCTTAACCTGGCCGTTCTCGACGACAAACTCGAAGACCACGTCGGAGAACAGCTTGATACGAAACTTGAGGCCCTTATAAGGGAGCAGCTTCTCCTCGGGCTGTCCGGGGTACACTAGGTAAAGGCTGCTGTCCTCCTTGAGGACCACCTGGAACTTGTAGCCAGTCGGGGTCTCATAGGTCCCGGCGAGCTGCTTGAGGAGGTTGGCATCGAGGGTCTCGGGCCTGCGCGTGAAGGTGACCTCAGCCTCGTCCAGGGATATGACTGCCTTATCGACATCGCCCTGTGGGTTGGTCAGGAAGTTGACCGCGAATCTGCCGTAGCGCTCATCGTCGGGCGAATCGAAACGATCATAGTGGAAATGGCTCAAGGGGAGCTGGATCTTGTGGAAGTCGATCTGGAGCTGTCCATCCTTCATCCCAATCTTCAGGACGCCGTAGGCGGGGTGTTCATACTCACCCGCGAAGTTTGCGAGCGGGTGAGAGGGCTTGGTGTCCAGGACCCGGTCCGCGCCCGCCTTGGCTCTGGCTTCCGTACCCGCCTTCTTGCCCTTCAGCCGGATCTCCAGAATGCGATCGCTCCAGGGCGTCTGGTCCATCCCCAGTAGTCGCTCATATACGTTGTAGCTGACGGTGTTATAAAGGCTGGCGCAGTGGTCGCCGATGACGAACACGATAACGCCGATCCGCTCGCGGGGCATGAAGGAGACCTGGGAGTGGAAGCCAGGAAGGTCCCCGCCGTGGTATGTGAGCAAGTGCCCCCGGTAGGAAGCGGTCTCGCGGCCCATTCCGTAGGCGGTGTTCAGGAGTTCCCAGTAGCCTCGCGTTTCCGCCATGGTATTAGGGAGCGCAATGGCCGGCTCCAGCGTGGCTTTGAGCACGTCCGGGGGAAGGACTTGCTTGCCCCCGTACTTGCCGTCATTCATCAGGGCGATGAGCCAGTGGGACATGTCCTGGATGTTTGAGATGATCGCGCCACAGGGAGCCACGCCCGCTGTGTCCTCATAGTAGGGGATTTTGTAGATCTCGAACGTATCACGCTTCTCGGTGAAGGGAACGCCGAAGTCGGGCTGCTTCAGCATATCCGCGATGGAGTAGACAGTGCTGTTCATGTCCAGGGGTTTGAAGATCCTCTCGCGGACAAAATTCTCCCAGGTCTTGCCTGACTGGAGCTCGATGAGGTACCCCGCGGCGGCGTACATCAAGTTGTTGTAGAGGAAGGTCTGCCGCAGCGGCTCTTGGGGCTCCAGGTACTTTACTTTGTCGAAGAGCTGCTTGCGTGTATCGTCCGACTGGTACCAGATTGTGTCGTGCCGGGTGATGCCCGTACGGTGGGCCAGCATGTCGCGCAAAGTGACCGTGATGTTCAGTTCGTCGTTGTAGAACCGGATGGCTGGGACAGAGTCCCGCACCGGCTTGTCCCAGGTTAGTTTCCCCTCGTCTACGAGCATGCCCGCGGCCACTGCCGTGAAGAGCTTAGTGTTGGACGCGATCTGACACAGCGTCGTGGGGGTGAAAGCAAGCTTCTTCTCGTAGTCCCGGTAGCCGTAACCCTTGGCGAAGACGAGCTTGTCGTCGACCACGATGCCCACGCCGAGAGCAGGCGCGTTCCAGTCTTTGAGGATCTTTTGAATGTAGACGTCGAAGCCCTGCAGCTTCTTGGTGATCACCTTATCCTGGGCCTGGAGGCCTAGTCCTGAGGCCAACGCCAAGAGGCCGATGACACAAATCCACAGAATTGCCTTGAGCCCAAACCGCTTAGGCCTTATCATAACGTGCATGATGTCTCCTCCTTTTTGCTATAAATTGGCGGATAAGAATGTGATTTTTGGGCTGCGTCGTTTCTCTTCCATTTGAACACTGAATTCACACTCACCGCGATCGCAAAATCATATCTTCATCTGGCTGCGAATGTCAAGGCGTCCAAGGCTCCGAAAAGTAGGGGAAAACAAAAAAGAGTACACATTTCATATAATAGATAAGGCCAGGCTGGTCCCTGGGTGTTCGAAGACCTAAGGGGGCGGGTGGGTTTGGTCAAGAACACACAGGGACCAGCCTGGCCACAAACAGGTCGATCATTATCTTGGGCTAAAACAATAACCCCACTTTTAATAGAGCCGTGGATGCATTTCTATTTATGTTATGGATACACCTATCAAGTGGGTATGGGTGGCAGGGCGTGAGTCCCCGCCCGCCCGCAGCCAATGGTGGTGGGTGGGCGGGTCTTAGGCGAGGACGGACGGGGACGCGCCCTGCCAGGACCCATTCCCATCACAGAAAAAGAAATGCTTACTAGAGCCATTTATTTTTTGACATTTCCCTCCAGATGACTTACAATTTGTAACTAAAATAATTACATATTCCCATGAGGTTACAGGCAAAAATACGTTATGCCATTCGAATCCTGGTCGAGATCGGGAAGAATCCAAACAGGCCTCTTTCCCTTCCTGAGGTTGAGAAGAGGCAGCATATTTCAGCCAAATTCGCGCGTCAAATTATCCAGCCTCTGGAAGACAAAAAAATCGTCGGAAGCCGGCGGGGCATGAGGGGCGGATGTTTTTTGAAGAAAAAAGCCTCCAAGATTTCATTAATGGAGGTGATTGACGCTTTAGCGGAAAAAGTGAAAATTGCCCCCTGCCTGGAAAGACCCGGAATTTGCGAACGCGAAGATGTGTGCGGAGCTAAGATAAAGTGGGAAGAGCTTCAGGGGTTGATCGAAGATTTCTTTTTCAAAACGACGATTCAGGATATGATCGACAGGGAAAAAGAATAGGCTCAGCGTTTACTCCCGGGCGGCCACGATTTCTTCCACATGAAGTCCTTTATTTTCGAAATAATCGCTGATGTATTTTTTCCCGATTGTCTCGAGCTTCGGCCGGATGGAGTTCACTGTCATTTCAGCGCTCATCTGTTCCTTGACGTTGAAGAAATTCCGTTTCCAGTGAATCAAGTAACCAGAGAGACAGATGGGCTGGTATCTTTTATAAAAATTTTTATTGAAGATATCGAAAATGGATTTCTTTTTCCGATCGAGGCTGTTGAAGTCGATCTTAGCGCCCAAAGTCAGTAGCTCATCACGGCGCTCCTTGCGGGTGTTGAGGTCGTAGAGAACAGGGAGATAGCTCACTTTGTATTCCTTGGCAAAACTCTTAATGACTTCTAGAAATTCGGGATAATTGTCAGCGGTGACCAGCACCCGCTCTCCATCCGGAGCCTGCTCCCAGTTCGCTCCATCCGTAAATTCAGGGATCTCATTCTCAAGAGCATAGATGATGCTCCGCAGCATCATCGACGCCCGGCAGGGAACACACCAGGCAATCTCGTTCCCATACTGGCTTTTGGTTTCTTTGTATGCTTTGACTGCCATCTCTTTGAACAGGTCTTTGATGTCGATAAACGAATAAACGAATTTATCTTTCCCGTGAAGGCTCTTGAGGAGGTCGATGTTGGTTTGATTGGCTTTCAGGGCAAAATGCAGATACCCTTTGTTGAAGGTCATCAGGTGAATCTTCTCGTATTTGGAAGCGAGATAATGAGCGGCATACAGGGAATCGATACCGCCTGAAAACTGAATGACGACTTCTTTTTTCATTTTATTTCCTTTAGATTTTAAGGACAGTCAACCCCTCAATGATTAAGAAGCAGGTCAGAATCAGAGCTCCGAACACAATCAGGTTGAAATACTTGTAAACGACTCCCGCAAGCCATGAGGAAAGACCCATAAGCCGTCCGCTCACCCTGCATCTTGTCGCCGAGTCAAACAGGAAAGGCTCGTTGAGGATTTTATCGATGAGTCCGCTCTCCAATTGTTTGAAGGTTTTTAAGGCTCTGAGTTTCTTAGTGGCAATACTGCGGCTGAACAAGCTGCCCACGGTCAAGATTCCGATGAGGAGTCCCCCGAAGGCTCCAACCAATAGGAACAGAAACACAGGCAAGATCATCAGTTGCTTTTTTCTTTTCCTTAAGGCGCAGCAGGCCATCATTCTTCCTCCTTTAGTGTCTAAAAAACTTCAGGACGTCTTGGAGCGAGCGGACCATGACATCAATCTCTTCAAAAGTATTATAGGCACCGAAAGAAAATCGAATGGAGTCTGGCTTCTTGTGGCTGTTATACCAAGAATGGAGGCAGTGTTTTCCGTAGCGGGCCATGATGTTTTCCGATTCGTTCAAGATCCTGGAAGCGTCAGCCACAGGAATTCCCTCAATCCAGAGATTGGAGATTCCTGAGCGCAGTCGGGCATCTTGAGGCCCGATGAACTCGATGCCCCAAATCTCAGAGAGACGGCTTGTAGCATAAACATTGAGCTCTTGGATATGTTCGAGAATATTTTTCTGCCCCACTTCCCGGATGTAATCCACAGCGGCGCCGGCTCCGATTGCCCCGGCATAGTCCTGAAGTCCGGCCTCAAACTTGTCGGGAAGCGGCGAGATTTTGGCAGAGCCGTAGGTAATATCTTCAACCGTACCTCCTCCTGCAAGAAATTGAGGCAGGCCGTCGAGAAGCTCTTTTTTCCCGTAAAGGAGTCCAATCCCTGTAGGCCCCCACATTTTATGGATGGAGGCTACCATGAAATCGATATCAAGCTTTTGGACATCGATGGGCCGGGCGAGTGCTGCCTGGGCAGCATCCACACAAACCCAAGCCTTGTTTTTGTGGGCGATCTGGATGATGTCTTCAATCGGGAAGGTGATGCCCGAGAGGTTGGAAGTGTAGAGCATGGAGACGAGCTTAACTTCTGATGTCATCCGCTCTCGGTATTTATCCAGATTAAAAGTTGTATCGGGGTTGGTGGGGATGATCAGCCTTTTTATCTTTTTCTTTTTTTCAAGAAGCTGCCAGGGCAGGAGGTTGGAATTGTGCTCGATGTCTGAGGTAATGACCACCTCGCCAGGATTGAACTCAATGGTGTTGGCGAGGAGGTTGAGTCCTTCAGTGGCGTTGCGCACAAAGATGATTTCTTGGGCATAGGCAGTGTTAAAAAATTTGGCGATTTTTTTTCGCGCCTCTTCGTATTTTTTGGATGTCTCAGAGCCAAACCAATGGTCGGTTCGGCCGTGGCATCCGGGGAAGTTGTTGTAGTAATCGAGGATGGCATCAGTTACAGGTTTGGGCTTGAGGGTCATGCAGGCGTTGTCAAAATAGATGAAGGGCTTTTTTTTGACGGTCTGCTGGAGGGGGGCAAAATCTTCTCTTAGTTTGTTAACATCCAAGCTCATTAAAGCTCCATTCTTCTTTTGTTTTCAGGGAAAGTTGTTATAAAGTTCAGAGGCGTTCGATATGTACGTTTTTTATCTTTCCACGGGCTAAATTGTAACTAAATTAGTTACATTTGTCAAGAAAGTGTCTCATATTTCTTGACTGGAGCCATCCGCTGAGAATTCTATTTATCACGGAATTGGGGATGCTTACATTTGTCAGTTAGATATTGTGTCCTCAAAACAAAATTGATAAAATTTCGGTGATGAAGAGGGTTATTTGGCTAGCTTTTATCTTTTTATTTTGGAGAGGAGGATTAGGGTTGATGGCTGGAAATTTGAAAAGCCAAGAGAGAGAGCTTGCTTCTTTAGGGCCGCGCGAAATCCTGGGATGGAAAGCACTGGATGAAAAGAATATCCATTATTTTCACAATCATCTGATTCTGAATTATCATTTTTATGTCTCGAATGAGAAGATCCTTTTGCTCGACCAGCAGACCGAGGCTGCGCTGGCGCTTTACAGAGAAAAAGGCGAAAGGATCAATCTTTTGCCTATCCGCTATCCTGATGCCAAAAAAGCCGAACAAGCTTATCAAAGTTTCACCCACTCTTACCTGCCGGATGCAAAGGAACCCGGCCGAGTGAAGACTGAGGATAACAAATGGACGGTAGCCAAAATCAAGAGTAATTTGTTGACTGTAGTTTTTAACGCCCCATCTGAGGCTTTGGCCGAAGAAATGATAAGGAACGTTGCTCAAAAGTAATAATGTAGCGGTGCGATTTATTGCACTTCCACCTTGCCCCTCCCCCTTGAAGAGCGAGGGTAAGGGAGGAGGAAGTCGGATAAATCCGACCGCTACAATACATAAAATATAATGCTCGATTTCAAAGATTGAGGAGAGAAAGACGGTGAGCAATAGAAGAATTACCCGGCGTAATTTTCTTAAAGTCGCAGCTGTAATTCCCATGGCCGGAGCTCTCGTTCCTGGCCTCAAAAGTGTCCAGAGCGCCCAAAACCCAGAACCATTCAAGAAAGTTAGAGTTGTCTTAGTCCGCGATAAAAATGCCCTGGATGCCTCCCGAAAACACAATCCAGACGTCATTCAAAAAATGCTGGATGACGCCGTGACTGCGCTCCTCGGCGAGAATGATCCTGTCAAAGCCTGGAAGCTGCTCATCAAGCCCAATATCGGGAACTATATTCCCACAGGAGAAGCCGTTGAGCAGGCCCTCAAACGAAGGGTGATGGATACCGGCGTTTCAGAAGATAGCATCAGTATTGATGACAGGGGAGTCCTGGTCAACCCCATATTCAAAAAAGCTACGGCTTTGGTCAATGCCCGGCCGGCCCGGTCACCTTACTGGGCTGGAATGGGAAGCTGCAATAAAAATTACATCACGTTTGTCCCGGTGCCATCCGACTACCATCCCGACACCTGCGCCAACCTGGCTACAATCTGGTATTTGCGGCAGGTGAAGGATAGAACCAGGCTGAATGTCCTCGTGATGCTGGCTCCTCTTTTCCACGGGATTGGCCCCCACCACCACAGCAAGGGATACACTTGGGAGTACAAGGGCTTGATTGTGAGCCGGGATCCCGTAGCTGCCGATTCGACCGGCCTCAGGATATTGCAGGCGAAGCGCCGCCAGCATTTTGGCGATGACAGACCCATGCAAGCCGACCCCGCACCACATCTTCCTCGCAGACACGAAGCATCATCTCGGAGTGAGCAATCCCGACCAGATTGAGTTAATCGAATTGGGCTGGGATGAAGATGGATTGATATAATCGTTGTAGCGGTCGGATTTATCCGACAATATTATAGAGCAGACTTGTGGCTCTAGATTCTTTGTGTTGCTAACAATAAGGAGCTACGATTATGCCCATTTATGAGTATCGCTGTGAGGATTGCGGGAAAAAATCGACGTTCATCACCCTTTCTGTAAAATCTGCATTTGAGCCCAAATGCAGAAAATGCGGGAGCACAAACCTCAAGAAACTCGTATCGCGAGTCGCCATTTTCCGCTCCGAAGAGAGCCGCCTCGAAAACCTAGCTGATTCCTCAGCCCTTTCCGGCCTGGACGAGAATGATCCCAAAAGCGTCGCCCGCTGGATGAAAAAAATGGGAAAGGAGATGGGTGAGGATTTGGGTGAAGACTTCGAGCAGGAGATAGATCATGCTGTGGAGGAGGCTGAACGGGGAAAAGAGGAAGACGAAGAGGGAAAATCGGGCAGCGGCGAATTGGAAGAATGAAGGTTGTATTGTCGGATAAATGCGACCGCTACCATCTTCGGAATATTTGTTTTTATTCCCGCGGCCCGAAGATCTTGGTTCCGATACGTACCATGTTTGCGCCTTCTTCGAGAGCCACTTTGTAAGAATTGGTCATTCCCATCGAAAGATGTCTCATCTCAACGCCAGGAATGGCGAGCGCTTTAATCCGGTCGAATATTTTTTTTGTCTCTTTGAAATAGGGCCTGGCCTCTTCCGGGTTGCCGGCAAATGGCCCCATGGTCATCAGCCCTTCGATTTTTATGTTTTTGAACTGCGCTATTTCTCTGATGAGTGCTTCAGCATCCTCCGGCAATACGCCGAATTTTTGCTCTTCCTTGCCGCTGTTGATCTCAATCAAAATCGGCATAACTTTGCCTTGCTCCGCACCTCTCTTGTCAATTTCTGCAGCCAGCTTCACTGAATCCACGGTCTCGATCATGTCGAAGATTTCGACTGCTTTTTTGACTTTGTTTGTCTGGAGGTGACCGATAAAATGCCATTGGGCACGGTTCCCCACAACTTTAAATGCTTCAAGGGCTTCCTGGACATAATTTTCGCCGATGATTCGGACGCCTGCTTCGACAGCCTCCAGAATTTCTTGAGGAGTCTTTGTCTTGGCTGCTGCTACGAGCTGGACTCCTTCAGGAAGTTCTTCGGATATTTTCTTTACATTGTCTTTGATCATCGCTCAATCTCCAGAGCCAATGATTTGCCATTTTTAAAGTAAAACTTAATTATAAAAAATGCAAGAGATGAGCGGTGGCCTCCCTTTGTTAAAATGTAGCGGTGCGATTCATCGCACCGAATATTTAAGGTCGGATAAATCCGACCGCTACAATCTTGATTAGCTTAATAATTTCTTGACAAATAAAAAAAATAAAGATTAAATTAAATCTGACCTCAATGAAGGAAAAAAATTTAAGGAAGGGGAGATTATGAGAAAAAATCAAATCTTGGCAGCATTATTGGCTTTTGGGATTTTATTTTTGCTCTCGGCTTCTCTGGTCAATGCTCAAAGGTTGACCGGAATTCTCAGGGGAACGGTCAAGGATGACGCAGGAGAAATTCTGCCTGGAGTAACTGTCGAAGTGGAGAGCCCGGCCCTGATCGGTGGAAAGAAATCGGCGATTACGACTGCCAGCGGCGCCTATCTATTTGGGGCCCTCTCACCTGGGACCTACCTGGCTACTTTCTCTCTGCCGGGTTTCCAATCTATAAAAAGAGAAAATATCGTTGTTTCTGTGGGCAAGACGACAACCGTGGATATTATATTGAAGCCTACAACTATAGAAGAATCGGTAACAGTTGTTGGCCAATCCCCGGTGGTCGATGTGACCAAATCTGGGACAACAACAACCTATGACCAGAAGATTCTGGAAAATGTGCCCAAAACGCGGTTTACTTACATTGACATCATGTATTGGGCTCCCGGAGTATCAGCCAATGAAACCGGGGGAGAAGAGTGGCATTCCTCGTATGGATCTGCTTATTCGTCGGATAACTACCTGGTCGATGGCGTGGATACATCTTTTGATTATAACGGCACGACCTGGGTCTGGAACAATCCTGATATTTATCAGGAAGGCGAAGTCATCTCCATCGGCGCTCCGGCCGAATACGGCGGTTTTCAGGGAGCAGTCGTCAATGTGGTGACAAAGTCCGGCGGCAATACATTTCATGGAGAATTAAACTCGTATATTATTCCTTCAAACTTTGTTTCGAACAATGTCGAAAATGTCGATTTTTCACCCGATGTCAAACAATATCCTTTTCATATCAAAAAATCACATGATATAGGCCTTGAGCTCTCGGGCCCCGTGTTGAAGGATAAATTTTGGTTTTACGCCAATTATCAGTACAAAAGATACAGTTATTCCCAACTGGGAACGGATTATCATTTCCCCACCAAGGCGGCTTATGACAGAGAATTCGCTAAATTTACGATCCAGCTGGCTAAAAACCATAAGCTCGTCGGTTCCTTTCAATACGAAAAATCCGACCTGCCCGATGTCATAACTCCTTATATGCCTTACGACGCCTGCGCCAAAGAGCCCGGATGGTACTATGTGCCCAATCTGATGTTGACCTCGATCTTAGGCCCAAATACCATCCTCGATCTGAAAGTGGGCGGGTGGTATGCTCATGACGAATGGGTTCCCATGGATGGAAAACTCGATGAGCCTGCTCACTTTGATATCGGAACGCAAAAATACTCCAATGGAATAGTGGCTTGGGATATATGCCACGCCACAAAGCTCCAGGCAAACGCTTCTCTTTCTCACTTTGCCGACGACTTTATCAAAGGTAATCATGAGTTTAAAGCGGGAGTGCAGTATACAAGAGGAAGCTATGGAGGAGTCTATTCTTACTCGGGCGGAGTCACGTATATCGATTACAACGGATATCCTTATTACGCTTATTTCCAGAATCCTTATAACTACGGAGCCACGGTAAGCAGGATCGGAGCGTTTTTTGATGACGCTTGGAGCATTACCGACCGTTTAACGCTTAATCTAGGGCTCCGCTTTGACCACCAGAACGGCGACATCTGGGATGTCGATGAGATTGATGTCCAGCGAAATCCTACTGGAAAAACTATTATAGGGCCTAAAGATGTTATCAAGTGGAACGACTGGTCTCCACGGCTGGGTTTGGTCTATCAGCTGACATCGGATAAGAAAACCATTTTAAGAGCCAATTACGGGCATTACTATGGAGGACTGGCCTTGAGGTGGTTCTTCAGGCTTTGTCCGAGCGCTCAAACTATCTATGCCTTTCAATACAACCCCGAAACACAAAAATATGATATCCCGTTGTGGGCGTGGAGTCCAACTCAGGGGTTGGCTGTGAATAAGGGCCTTAAAAACAGCCTCTGCCAGCAATTCTCTATTGGAATTTCCCGGGAGCTCTTTACGGATTTTTCTCTCGAACTAACCTATCTTTATAAATACACCACAAATCTTCTTTCCTGGTGGAATTCCACGGGTCAATTTGAGCCAGTGCCTTATCTCGATGAATACTCAGGCAAAACAATAACAGTCTATAATCAGACCAACGACCCGAGTGAGAATGTTTTAACGCTACTCAACCGTCCCGAATACAAGCAAAAATACCAGGGGTTGATCATTGCCGTCCAAAAGAGGATGTCCAACAATTGGCAGCTGAGCTCTTCTTTTGTCATTTCCAAAGCCAACGGGGTTTCAAATGTTCAAGAACAGCTTACTCAGGGCGGTGGGTTTCATGGCCTCCAAAACCCCAATGACTTGATCAACAATACCGGCTGGAAAGGCCTGCTCCAGAGCGACAGAACCTACATGTTCAAACTCCAGGGGACCTACTTTTTGCCGTACGATATCAACGTCAGTGCGAGTTTTGAAGCTGAATCAGGAAAACCGATCGCCAGAACTATTCCTGTAATGGGCATGAACCAAGGATCTTTTACAATACTGGCCGAGCCTCGAGGTTCTGCAAGGAGACTCGACCCCTATTATAACCTTGATCTGAGAGTTGAAAAGAAGGTTCAATTGAAAGGCCGATTTAATGTCAGAATCGCTGCTGATCTCTTCAACGTCTTCAATGCTCACACGATGATCGAGACCTTGACGACCACAGGTACTGCCGATGGGTTTATGAAGCCTTCAAGAATAGTCCCGCCGCGCAGAGTCCAGTTGGATATCCGACTTTCGTTCTAGATTTTTAGACTTCTACCCATCGAGCCCTTTCGCTATAGCGAAGCTGCGATGGCAGGGAGGGGGCTTATCTTATCGATTTTTTGTAGCGGTCGCATTTATGCGACAAAGTTTGATAAATCAAACCGCTACAGCTCACTATCTACAAGGCTCTATAACGAAAAGCGGGGTAAACCAAAAAAGATCAAAAAATTCCGCCAATAGATGGGGCCAGGCCAGTCCCTGGATGTTCGAAGACATAGGGGGGCGGGTGGGTTTAGTCAAGAACATACAAGAACAGGCCTGGCCACCAACTGGGAAATCATTATCTTGGCCTAAAACAATAACCACGCTTTGCGTTATAGAGCCCATTTGGAATTGACAGGAAAAAATTCCTCTGTTATAAGCCATAAAGAGTGAGGCATGAACATGAGCAAAACTGAATGGCACCTTGGTGAGCACGCTCCTATCCGCTGTGATGATGTGGAAATCCTCATCGTGGGCTCTGGAACAATGGGAGCACTCCTGGCACAAACTTATGCCCAGAATAATGTGAATGTGGGGCTCGTGGGAAGGCGCGAGGAGAGCATTCAGCGTGCTTTTGCGCTCATCAACAGAGAGCTTGAGGATGCTCGGACCAAAGGAATTTTCTCCGCCACCCAAGTCGCGGAAATAAAAAACAGAATTTTGGCCACGACAAGTTATGAACAGGCGTGCCGTGGGAAATGTCTTAAACTTGCGCTTGAGACAGCCACTGAGGAGATTCAAATCAAAAAGCAAATTTTTCAGACATTAGATAAGCTTTGCCCTTCCCCTGTCGCTTTGGCTACGAATACCTCTTGCCTGGATGCCAACGTCCTGGCTCGTGAAACCAGAAGGCCAGATAAAGTTGTCTGGATGCATTACTTTTTTCCTCCCCATAAAAACCGCGCCGGGGAATACGCCCGCCTGGAAGAAACCTCATCCGAGAGCATTGAATTGGCAGCTCTATTTATGAAGCGGGCGAGAAAGGTGGCGACGCCTCTTCTCAAATACCGGAAAGGCGGTGCGGCTAACGTGATTTTTGTCGCTTTGCTCCTCGAAGCAGCCAGGATGGTTGACGAAAAGTTTGATTTTGCGGCCGTCGAGGCAGCGGGCCAGAAAGCATTCAACCTGCCCCAGGGCTTTTTGAGTTTGATGGCAACGATTGGGATTTCTCTGGCCAGTCCTTGTTTGAATTCTTTTTCTGATGCGTCCAATCCTTCCGACTCCTTTTATCAAGTGTATGATAATTTTTTCACTCCGCCTCCAAGCTATCGAAAGATGTTCGAAGCCTCTCCAGGTGGCCTCGGGAAATCCAGGCTTAGATGGGACAGCGATGCTGATGGGCACAGCAAGCCGCATGACTGGATGCTTGTGGATATGCTCAAAAATAGATTTTTGGCTGTGGCTTTCATGACGGCCGTGGAGCTTGTGGATTCCGGAATCATTCGGCTTGAAGAAGTAGATAAACTCTGTCAAAATGCTTTCGGATGGCAGGAAGGGCCTTTTACTTTAATGAACAGGATCGGAATTCTAGAGTCAATGCGGCTTATGACTGAAAAAATGGAAATTTCTCATCGCAGAGAAATTAATTTTCCTATTCCCAAGCTCCTGATCGAACAGGTTCAAAAGAATGAGCCCTGGCCACTTATGAATCTTTAGAACAAATGCTAAGGAATGGATGCCAAAAACAGAATGTTTGTTTGGGGCTACATTATCGAAGGCTTTTCATCATCATGTTTCTCCCCCCTTTAGAGAAAGGGGGGATGAAGGGGGAATCGTTAAGGGAGTAAAAAGTGAACATCAGGGAAAATCTTGAGCAGATTGAGAAAATGACACTCTCTCCAAAAGCCTGCCTGAGCTCCGATTCCAGAGGCAGGGTGAGGCCGGAAGCTCTTCACCCCTTAAGGACAGCTTTCCAGAGAGACAGGGACCGGATTATCCACTCCAAGTCCTTCCGCCGCCTGAAGCACAAAACTCAGGTTTTCCTGGCTCCTTTTGGGGATCATTACCGAACCCGGCTGACTCATACTCTCGAAGTCTCGCAGATTGCCCGCACCATCGCCAAAGCGCTGAGGCTGAATGAAGACCTGACCGAAGCCATTGCCCTCGGGCATGACCTCGGCCACACGCCTTTTGGACACGCGGGAGAACAGACCTTAACCAGGCTCCTCCCTGATGGCTTCAGCCACTATGAACAGAGCCTGAGGGTTGTAGAGAAGCTCGAGTATGAGGGGAAAGGGTTAAACCTCACTTTTGAAGTCAGGGATGGAATCTACAAGCATTCGAAAGGAATGGGTGAGATCCTGGATGAGAAAAAAGAGGATAGGCCGGCCACGTTTGAAGGTCAAATAGTGCGAGTTTCAGATACCATCGCCTATGTCAACCATGACATTGATGATGCGCTCAGGGCAGAAGTCATCAAGGAAGGCGATATTCCTCCGCATCTCATCAAAATCTTGGGCAAATGGCACGCAACCAGGATCGATCGCATGGTCGCAGATGTCGTGGAAGAAAGCCTGAAGGTCGATCTGGATAAAATCGCAATGAGCGATAAAATTATGCGAGCGGTGATTGAGCTGCGTGATTTCCTGTATGAGAAAGTTTATTTCAACCGGAATGCTCGAGTTGAACATCAGAAGGCAGAGAAAATCCTGACGGACCTCTATCACTATGTGCTTGAAAACCCGAAGGATTATGTCAAGCAGTATCCCCAGGGAGATTCTTTAGAGAAAAGGACAGGAGATTTTATTGCCGGGATGACCGACCGCTACGCACTCGACCTGTATGAAGAGCTTTTCTTTCCCCGCTCCTGGCCTGTATAAACAAATTAATGGAAAAAAGGGACGGTTCTCCTTTAAGAACTTAAAAGAGAACCGTCCCCTTTTTCTTTTGAGGCACGGAGTGTCATGGCAGTCTCAGATTCTAAGTTAGTCACTTCATTTGGAGGGAAAATATGGTGAGAAATAGACCTTTAACCATAAAAATCTATTGGATACTTATATTCTTGACATTCTGTTTTCCACAAACTTTGTTGTCTGCGGACTCAGCCGTCAAAGTTTGGCACGAGCCTCTAACCATCCCAACTTATCCGGTCGGTGCTCCTGAGCCAAATCCCACCTTCTACGGCGGCCGCGCCTACCAGGGTGCGAAAGGGCCAGTTTATCCCTATCCTTTTCTCGACCGGCTAACCAATGTTCGCCGGGATAAAACCTACCAGGCTGTCTATCTTGAAAATAAATACCTAAAACTCTGCGTCCTTCCTGAAATAGGAGGCAGGATTTTCTCCGCTCTCGACAAAACGGACAATTACGATTTCTTCTACCGCCAGCATGTTATCAAACCAGCACTCATCGGGATGCTCGGAGCCTGGATTTCAGGCGGTGTCGAATGGAATATCCCTCATCACCACCGGGCAACAACTTTCATGACCGTTGACCATGCTTTAATCGAAAATCCCGACGGAAGCGCAACGATTTGGGTGGGAGAGCTCGAGCTTCGCCATCGAATGAGGTGGCTGGTGGGCTTAACTCTCTATCCTGATAATTCCTTGATTGAAGTCACCCTGAAAATTTTTAACAGGACGCCTTATGCTCATTCCATTTTGGGCTGGGCGAATACGGCTGTTCATGCCCATCCGGATTATCAGGTCATCTTTCCTCCGAGCACAGAATACGCCACTTTCCATGGGAAAAATCAGTTCTCAAACTGGCCGATTTCAACTGAGTATTACAATCGAGTCGATTACACCCGAGGAGTTGATGTCAGCTGGTGGAAAAATCATCCCGCCCCGACTTCCTTTTTTGCCTGGAACGCAAAGGAAGATTTCTTCGCGGGCTACGACCATGGGAAAAAAGCAGGAGTGGTTTTTGTCGCTGACCACAACCTGGTCCCGGGGAAAAAACTCTGGACCTGGGGAACTGGGTCAGAAGGCAAGATCTGGGAGAAAATTTTGACCGAAACAGATGGGCCTTATGCTGAGCTCATGATCGGGGCTTTCTCCGACAATCAGCCAGATTACAGCTGGATCCAGCCTTATGAAATCAAAACAGTGAAGCAGTATTGGTTTCCGATTCGTTTACTCGGGGGTGTCAAAAATGCTAACGCAGAAGCGGCCTGCAATTTGGAGGTGAAGGAAAATTCTGCCCGCTTCGGTTTTAATGTAACGTCCGAATACAACAATGCAAAAGCTGTGCTCAAAGCCGGGGACAAAATAATTCATGAGGAGAAAATAGATATCAGTCCTGAGAAGCCGTTTTGGGAAGAGATTGAGCTTCGCCCAGGCCTAAAACAAGAAGATTTGTTTATTTCTTTATTCAACGCAGAGAACAGAGAAATCATCAGCTACAAACCTCAGAAAATAGAAAAAACTGCGATGCCGGAGCCGGTGAAACCGCCACCTGCTCCTTCAGAAATTAATACTGTGGAGGAGCTCTATCTGACCGGTCTGCGCCTGGAGCAATTCTACAACCCCGTCATCGAGCCCTATCCTTACTACGAAGAGGCTCTGCGCAGAGACCCAGATAATTATCAAGTTAGCACGTCACTCAGCAGACTCTACTTAAAACGGGGCATGTTTCAGGAAGCTCGAGAGAAACTCCAAAAAGCCATCCAGCGCGCCACCCAAAATTACACCCGCCCCAAAGATGGGGAGGCTTATTATTATCTGGGAGTTTCGCTCAGGGCTCTGGGGAGAGAGGATGAGGCAGCAGATGCTTTCTCTAAGGCAACCTGGAGCGAGGCCTGGCATTCAGCAAGTTGCTACCAATTGGCCGAGCTTGCCTCAAAGAAAGGTGGTTTTTCAGAGGCATTGGCATACCTGGATCAATCGCTTTCATCAAACGTATTTAACCTAAAGGCCATAAACTTAGAAGCGTCGTTGTTGCGGAAGCTGAATCGATTCTCTGAGGCCATCGAGTTAGCTTCCATGGTTCTTCTCTCCGACCCTCTTGATTTCTGGGCTGCGAATGAGCTTTATCTTGCTAAAGCGAGTTCAGGGCTGAGAAGCGAGGCTGAAGCTGAAATCAAAAACCTAAGCCTGAAGATGAGGGATGAAGTCCAGAACTACCTGGAATTGGCTGTTGACTATGGAAACTGCGGATTATGGGATGAAGCCATTGACGTGCTTTCAAGAATGGCGGGTTCAACCGAGAAAAAGCCGAGCACCTTTCCCATGATTTATTATTACCTTGGTTATTTCTGGGAGAAAAAAGGGGAGTCTGAAAAGGCTTCAAAATACGCCGACCTAGCTAACTCCATGCCTCCAGATTATTGTTTTCCCTTTCGGCTCGAATCCATCGCTGTCCTGCGCTGGGCTGAAAGCGTAAATCCCAAGGATGCTCGCGCTCCTTATTATCTCGGTAACCTTCTTTTTGACCTTCAGCCTGAAAAGGCAATTGAAGAATGGGAAAAGTCAAAAAAACTGGACAGGAGTTTTTCCATTGTCCACAGGAATCTCGGCTTTGCTTATGCGCGTGTGAAAAACGATGTTTCCAAAGCTGTTTCCTGCTTGGAAAAAGCCCTTGCTTGCAACAAGAATGACCCCAAGCTTTACTTTGAGCTGGACCAGCTTTATGAAGCCAATGGGACATCTCCCCAATTACGGTTATGGCTCTTAGAAAAAAATCATAAAATCGTGGGGAAACGTGACGATGCCTTGAGCCGGGAGATTGGACTCCTGGTTCAGGCAGGCCGGTTCGACAGAGCCCTCGAATTGCTGAGCACACATCATTTTCATGTCTGGGAAGGCGGGGGAGAAATCCACTCTGTCTACGTGGATGCCCATCTTTTCCGCGGCCAGGATTTTTTCAGGATGAAAAAGTACAGCCAGGCCCTTAAAGATTTTGAGGCTGCCCTGGAATATCCTGAAAACCTTGAGGTCGGCAAGCCTTATGCCGGCGGACGTTTTCCAGAAATCTCTTATTTCATCGGGACCGCCTATGAGGCGCTGGGAGATGGAGCCAAAGCCAAGTTTAATTATGAAAATGCCCTGGCTTCGAAATCTGGCTGGTCTGATTTGAGCTATTATCAAGGACTCGCTCTTCGAAAACTCAGCCGCGAGCAGGAAGCGATTGATCTTTTTGACGGGCTCGTTCAGTTTGCTAAAAGTCAAATTGAAGCATCTCCATCTATAGATTTCTTTGCTAAATTTGGTGAGAAGCAATCAGTCAAAATTCAACAGGCACATGCCCATTATCTTTTGGGCTTGGGCTATCTCGGGCTGGGCAAACGAACGGAGGCAAAAACAGAATTTCAAAAAGCCATCGAGCTCAACATCAATCACACCGATGCTCAAAGACAACTATCTAATCTCTGATGAAAATTGATTGATAGCATCTTATCAATTCCCCCTTTATCCCCCCTTTATCCAAAGGGGGAGAAAGGAGGATTATAGACTGGATGCATCTGCTTATGTAATATGATGCGAAAATCGAAAGAGGGTGGCCCGGCAATACTCGTCTTTCTCGTCCGTCTCGTCTATTCCGTCTATCTCGGCACATAAACATATGAAAAGAAAAATAAAATGATTTTTCTTAACGAGAAAGACGGGCCCGACGAGAGAGACGAAATAGACCTTCTTACTAGGAGCGAAGGTGAGGACGGATGGGGAGGAGCCGTGACAGGACCCTATTCCTTATCAGTGGCATCACATCAATAGATGCGTCCCTAGAGACTTGTGTCTTTTTGAAAAAAAATGTATCTTATCCCTTCAAAATCTTGTTGAGGTTTCAGCCATGAGTTACCATGCTAACTTTCATCATAAAATTACTTCCCACCACGAAGACCGAACGATTATACCTGTGACAGATGCCCACCTTCATTTTGTGGATTTCATCCAGGAAAGCGACGGAATCCGGAGTCTGCTCAAAGTTATGGATGCCGCTAACGTCCAAAAAGCCGTTGTCTTTGGTTTGCCCGTAAAGAAAAAATGGGAAGCTTTTGAAAGGAAGCCGCCGCATTATTACCTGGATGATAATTCCCGATGTTATTACTTCCATCAGACCGACGAAATCTTGGCCAGAGAATATCTATCGCTCTCGAGCAGGGAACAAGAGCGTTTGGCTCCGCTCATCTGCGGCTTTAATCCCACCGACAAATATGCGGTGCGGGACGTGGAGCGCATGCTCGAAAAATATCCTTTCTGGCGCGGGATAGGCGAGCTCCTCTGCCGGCACGATGACCTGACTAACTTAACCAATGAGGAAACAGCCCGAATCAATCATCCCGCTCTTTTTGATGTCTATGAGCTCTGCGCCAACAAGAATCTGCCAGTGCTTATTCATCAGAATAGCACCTCCGTCAGCATTCACGATGACTATGAGCACTTGCATGAGCTCGAAGAAGTTCTCCAGCAATTTCCAAGAACCACTTTTGTCTGGGCCCACTGCGGCATTTCGCGACGGGTTTTCCATAAAAACTACCACGAGATGGTTGTTTCGCTCTTTGACAAGTTCGCCAATCTTTATGTGGATATTTCATGGGTAATTTACGATGATGTGATCTGCCTGAATTTAGAGCCCAAAAAACACTGGATGGATGCCATCCTGAATTATCCCGACCGCTTTTGTATCGGAAGCGACCTCTGCGGACATTTCGAGCATTTGGGAAAAACGATGGCTCGCTATAACAATTTGCTGCGAAGACTCGAGCCGAGGGCCCAAAAAATGGTTGCCTCTGGAAATGCGGAGAGACTCTGGTTCTCCTGATGGGGATGTTCCCAAGAGCTAATTTCGACGAGAGAGGAGCGTTGTTACCGCAGCTGGTTTTTTGTCGTCTAAAAGTAATAAAACTCTTAAAAAATCATTACCCGACTGACCAAGAGAGATTCAAACCTGAGAGAAGACGATTCGGTCATGGTTTGACCACAGATTTGACCTGGGACGGAATCTGGAAGTCGGCAGGTCAAAAGACCGGTTTTGGCTGGAGTGTTGAGGTCACTCTTGACCTCAGCTGTTTAAAATATAAACCGGGGAAAAATAAGACCCGGGGTCTCAGTCTGGGAAGAGTGATACCTCGAAATCTTGAGCAAAGGACGTGGACTGGGCCCTTGGAATCCCCGTCTAAAGTTTCTCAATTTGGGATACTAACAAGAATCCAAGCTCTATGAAAAAAAGTTCAGGAATAATGAGACAACACTGGAGCTCGGTTATAACACCCGCGAGTGGCAGTCAGCCCGAATTTCTTGAGGCTTTGGCCGGAATTATGATCTGGATTTTCGCTTGATAGAGGCGGAGCTGAATTACAAGATAACTCAGGATTTCTCTTTTGAGTACGCCTTAACCCGGCTAACTTTCAGACCCGACCTTGAGAATGACAGCGCTTGGATCCACATCATCCGGGCAACGAATTTCAGCCTCCCTTTGGCTTGATTCAAGTGGCTTATCAGAAAGGAACAGCCCGGTTTGGAGAAAGGGGAACCCAAGGCCATACGCTTTTTTTGAAAATTGCCTATATGTTTTAGAACGTCCTCCTTTCTAAAGAAAATGCCTTAACAAGGTTGTTATAAGAGGAATAAGATAATATAATTATTCAATTTGAAAGTTATCGATTGAATATTCTGAATGGAAAGGAGGGAGTTAGGACCTTGATCAAGAGCATTGATACTCTCGAAAAAATAGCAAAGAGATTACGTATTCATTCTCTAAGGATGACAACCGAAGCTGGCTCGGGTCATCCAACTACTTGTCTCTCCATGGCAGAGATTGCGGCCTGCTTATTCTTTCAGGAAATGAAATACAATCCCATTGACCATGAAGACTGGGGAAATGATGAGCTTGTTCTCTCCAAGGGGCATGCGGCTCCCATCCTCTGGGCAGCCTATGCCGAGGCAGGAATCATTCCTCAATCGAAATTGATGGACTTGAGAAAATTGACGAGCGAGCTTGAGGGACACCCCACTCCCAGGATGCCCTGGGTTAAAGCTGCAACTGGATCGCTGGGCCAGGGGCTTTCTATCGGAGCCGGGATAGCACTCGCCCAGAAGCTCGGGAAGTCCCCAGGCCGCGTGTTTGTGATGATGGGAGATGGGGAATGTGCGGAGGGTGCGGTCTGGGAAGCTGCCAACGCTGCCGCTCATTTTAAGCTCGATAACCTCACTGCGATCGTGGACGTCAACAGATTGGGACAGTCTGAGGCAACTATGCACGGGCATGATATCCAAGCTTATGCGCGTAAATTTAGAGCCTTCGGGTGGGATGCCGTTTCAATAGATGGGCACAAAGTGCCTCAAATTCTTGCCGCCTTTAAGAAGCCAAGAAAAAAAGGCAGGCCCAAAGTGATCTTGGCCAAGACCATAAAAGGGAAGGGAGTTTCTTTTCTTGAGGACAAGAACGGCTGGCATGGGAAGCCCCTCAAGGAGGAGGAGCTCCAGAAGGCATTGGCTGAACTCGGGCTGATGCCCGAGGTCGATTCCGAGCAATATGTCCGAAAACCCAGGCCTTCAACGAAGCCCAGGTTTTCCCAAGATTTTAATTTTGAAAAAACTCTTTACAAAGATAAAACAGCAACCAGGCTGGCCTACGGCAATGCCCTTTTGAGCCTCGGGAAATTAAACAATTCCGTGGTCGCCCTGGATGGAGATGTCAAAAATTCAACCTACACCGAGAAATTTTTTGATGCTTTTCCCGAGAGGTCATTCCAGTCCTACATTGCCGAGCAGAACATGGTTGGGATGGGCCTCGGGATGTCCATTAAAGGCTATATCCCTTTTATCGCCACTTTTGCTGCCTTCATCACTCGCGCCCATGACCAGATCAGGATGGCCGGCTATTCTTTGGCCAACATCAAATTCTGCGGCTCTCATGTAGGTGTGAGCATCGGCGAGGATGGGCCTTCGCAAATGGGACTTGAAGATTTAGCGCTCTTCAGGCCCATTCCTGGCTGCGTTGTTCTTTATCCCTGCGATGCGTATTCTTCAGAAGGGTGTGTTGAATCTATGGCCAAGCACAGAGGCCTTTCCTATATCCGGACAACGAGGCCTGCCACTCCTCTCATTTATTCCAAAGAGGAGGATTTTCCCATCGGGGGCTCAAAGGTTTTAAGGCGGAGCGAGAATGATGTGGCCACAGTCATCGCAGCCGGGATCACGGTGCATGAGGCGCTGAAGGCTTATGAAGAGCTTAAAAAAGAAAACGTTTCTGTCCGAGTCATTGATGCCTATTCTGTTCAGCCCTTGGACGGAGAGAATATCCGGCGCGAAGTGGGGGAGACGAGGGGGAAAGTTGTGGTTGTTGAGGACCATTTCGCGAGCGGAGGCCTGGGAGATGCAGTGGCCCTTGCTCTGGCCGGGAGAGCTAAAATTATTCACCTTGCCATCAATGACCTGCCCAGGTCGGGCAAAGCAGAAGAATTGTTAGATCAGTATGGAATAAGTGCCCGACATATTGTGCAGGCCGTCAAGGAAATCCTGAAGAGCTCAGTATCTAATATTTATTGACTTCTAAGGCAGTCATTGGGTGCGAAGCGCGGCAATCCTCTCCGAGCGCGAAAAACGAGATGAGCGAGAAAAGTGTGAAAAGGATATTAATTATATTTCGCACGCTTCCTGCTTTTATAATCCTCATTTCCCTCTCATTCCCAACATCTTCTTTTCCTGACAAAGGCATCGTCACGGCCGTATACGATGGGGATACGGTCAAAGTCAGGCTAGCGAATAGCGCTGAAAAAAGAATCAGGCTTATTGGCATAGACACTCCCGAGATGGAGGACCCAAGGCAAGAGATAAAATTTTTTGCTTATATGGCCAAACAGTTCACTTTCTTTTATCTCTACAGGAAAGAGATAAAATTAGCTTATGACTGGCAGCTCGAGGATAACTACGGAAGGCTCCTGGCCTATGTTTGGACCGAAAAACAGGGGCTGTTCAATGACTTCATCATCCGCCAAGGTTTCGCCTTTGCCTTCCTTAGTTATCCTTTTAGAAAAGATTACCAGGAGCAATTTAAAGAGGCTGAGACTGAGGCCCGAAAAATGGAGAGGGGATTATGGAAGAGAGAGGATTATCCTGTTGTTCAAGCCAAAGAAGCCAGGCAATATCTGGGCCAAATTCTCACGGTAAAATACATCTGTTCTAAGGTTGAAGCAAAAAGGCAATTTTATTTTCTTCGTTCCTCTGAAGGAGATTTCGAAGCTCTCATTCCTCAGGAAAATATTTCATCATTCCCGGACATCAAATCTTTTCAGAATAGATTTTTGGCTGTGACCGGCTTTATCGAAGAGTATAAGGGTCAGGTGCAGATGATGATTTTCTTCCCTTTTCAGATGAATTTAGGTAGGTAGCGGTCGGATTTATGCGACAAGGTTCGATAAATCGAACTGCTACAATCTTGCATCTTTTGTGCTCACCGCTCACCAGAATGGGCGATGAATCGCACCGCTCCAACTCTTTATCGTTGGCATAGATTCCCCTTTGCCAAAAAGGGGAAAAAGGGCGAATCAGCTATCATCTGGCTTTGACTGCAGGGATGGTGATATTGATGACATTCACTGAGCCGAGGATCGATAGCGGCTTGTCAAAATCTTCGTTCTTTCCGACCGCCAAGATTTGGACTTTAGCCGGATGGAGATATTTCTTGGCGACTCTTAAGACATCAGCTTTCGTAACCTTTTCCACTCGAAGCACCTGCTCCGTGATCGCTGCCAACCCAATCTTGGAAGCAGGCTCAAATGCGCTATTGATTTTATCATCAGTTTGATATAAAGAATTAGATATCTTACTCAGGGAGGAGGTTTGGAAGTGAACCGGAGAAAATTCTTAACAAGATGGCTCGGCGCGGCAGCCGCCCTTTCTTTAGCAAACTCAAGAAACTTGAAATCGGCTGTCCGGCCTAACGTTTTGCAGTCCAAAACAAACTTCAAACTCAAATATGCTCCAAGCTTCGGGCAGTTTAAGAATCATGCTGGCGACGACCCAATCGCCCAGATTCAATTCGCCGCTGATGAAGGTTTCGAGGCTATGTTTGACAATGGAATCATGAACCGTCCTATCGAGCAACAGGAAGCCATTGTCAAGGAATTGGAGCGGAAGGGGATGACTCTTGGACCTTTTGTCCTTTACGCAGATTTTGGCCAAAAGAGCTTTGTCACTCGTGATAAAGATATCCTGGACATGCTGCTTAAAAAGATGAAACAAGGAGCAGAGACATCCAAGCGCATTCATGTTCCCTGGGCTCTCATCGTCCTGGGGAGGTTCGATGAGAGCCTCGATTGGGATTACCAGACGGCCAATGTCGTTGATAATCTGAAATTCTGCCTGGACCTCTGTGAGCCGGCTGGCCTTATTCTGGCGCTTGAGCCTCTGAACCCCAAGGACCATCCGGGGCTGTTTCTCACGCGCATCCCTCAAGCCTATCAAATCTGCCGGGCGGTGGGCAGTCCTTCCTGCAAAATACTGAATGACCTCTATCACCAGCAAATCACGGAAGGAAACCTGATTCCCAATATCGATCTGGCTTGGGAAGAAATTGCCGCCTATCATCTCGGAGATAATCCCGGCCGGAAAGAGCCGACGACTGGTGAGATCAACTACAAGAATATTTTTAGGCACCTTTACCAAAAAGGCTTCCAGGGAGTCCTCTGCATGGAACACGGCCAGAGTCTGCCAGGCAAGGAGGGCGAGAGGGCGGTGATCGATGCTTACCGTGCCTGCGATGATTTTTAGAGGAGCAATAAGGAGAATAAAATGAATAAAGATTCTTTTCTGAAAGCAAGCGTTTCAAGGAGAGATTTTATCAAAACCTCAGTAGTGGCTTCTCTGGCTGCCGCTATTCCTCGAAATCTGGGCGCCTATGTCGCCGGTTCGGACATGATCCGCATCGGAATGATTGGGTGCGGCGGACGCGGAACCGGCGCGGCCATAGATTGTCTGAACGCCGCAAATGGCGTCGAAGTTGTGGCCATGGCGGACCTTTTCCAGGACCATCTCGAAGCCTCTTTAAGAAAATTGAAGGAAGCCCATTCGGATAAAATCAAGGTGACTCCGGATCACTCGTTCACCGGATTTGATGCTTATCAAAAACTTTTGGCCTGTCCCGACGTGAATTTGGTTGTGCTGGCCACCGCCCCCCATTTCCGGCCCCTGCATCTCAAGGCTGCCGTTGAAGCCGGGAAACATATCTTCATGGAAAAACCAGTGGCTGTCGACCCTGTCGGAATCAGGTCTGTGATCGTCTCTTCCGAATTGGCGAAACAGAAAGGGCTGGCCATTGTCGCTGGCACCCAGCGCCGCCATCAGGCCCAGTACATTGAGTTGATGAAGCGCCTCCAGGACGGCGCGATTGGTGAAGTCATCGGCGGCGAGTGTTACTGGAACCAGGGAGAACTCTGGGTGAAGAAAAAAGAGCCTGAGTGGTCAGACATGGAATGGCAGTGCCGGAATTGGCTTTATTTCACCTGGCTTTCAGGCGACCATATCGTGGAACAGCACGTCCATAACATTGATGTCATCAACTGGGCCTTTGGCACCTTGCCGATAAAGGCTCTAGGTCTGGGTGGAAGGCAGGTGCGAATAGGGCTCGAGTACGGGAATATCTATGACCACTTCGCTGTAGAGTTTGAATACCCGAACGGCGCCCGCGTTTTGAGCATGTGCCGTCAGATTCCTGGCTGCAGCGATCGAATTGAAGAACGAGTAATCGGCACCAAAGGCTCAGCCTTCAGCTCCGGCGAAATCAAGGGCGACAAATCCTGGAAGTATGAAGGCCCCAACCCGGATCCATATGTCCAGGAGCAGGCCGATCTGATTGCGAGCATCAGGCGCGGCGAACCTTTGAACGAAGGCCGGCGTATTGCCGAAAGCACTCTATGTGCTATCATGGGAAGAATGAGTGCTTATACCGGACGGGCGCTGAGCTGGGATTGGGTCATGAACAGTTCCAAGCTCGACCTCACTCCGCCTAAGTATGAGTTTGGAGATTTGCCCGTTGAACCCGTGGCTATGCCCGGCCTAACCCATCTTGTTTAATCCCCGCAATCCCTCTTTTGGAAAAAGGGAGATTGGAAAGGAAGTCAAAATCATGAGCATAAAACCTTCAAAAATTAAAAGGCGCGAGTTTCTAAGATCTCTGCCAATTGCCGTCGCTGGAATTGTTGGATTCCCGACCATCGTCCGTGCCTCCGCGCTGGGAAAGTCTGGCTCCATCGCTCCCAGCAACCGGATTGTCATGGCCGGCATCGGCTTTGGCATGATGGGAATTCCCAACATGCAGAGTTTTCTGA